>JACCDV010164447.1_pt1 | contig 19749 bp, 15 predicted proteins | sample 7446131 | NCBI WGS metagenome assembly JACCDV01 (sample SAMN15323448, study PRJNA562643) | freshwater metagenome | isolation source: river surface water | place: USA:Blue River Watershed | collected 2017-08-17 | reverse complement strand
CAAGGACAGCTACTCCCTGCTCGACATCCTGATGAACTTGCAGAAGCGGGCGCCCATCAACTTCGAGATCGTCGCCGTCAACCTCGACCAGAAGCAGCCGGGCTTCCCCGAGCACGTGCTGCCCGAGTACCTGACCCGGGTCGGCGTGCCCTTCCGAATCGAAGAGCAGGACACCTACAGCGTGGTCAAGCGCGTGGTGCCCGAAGGCAAGACCACCTGCTCGCTGTGCTCGCGCCTGCGCCGCGGCATCCTCTACCGCGTGGCCACCGAGCTGGGCTGCACCAAGATCGCCCTGGGCCACCACCGCGACGACATCCTGCAGACCATGTTCATGAACATGTTCTTCGGCTCCAAGCTCAAGGGCATGCCCCCGAAGCTGGTGACCGACAACGGCGAGCACGTCGTCATCCGCCCGATGGCTTATTGCCGCGAGAAGGACCTGGCCAAATACGCCGAGCACCGCGAGTTCCCCATCATCCCGTGCAACCTGTGCGGCAGCCAGGAAGGCCTGCAGCGCCAGCAGATGCGCGAGATGATCAACGAGTGGGACGAGAAGTTCCCTGGCCGCGTCGACAACATGTTCACCGCGCTGGCCAACATCGTGCCCTCGCACATGATGGACCGCAGCCTCTACCCCTTCACCACCATCAAGGCCACGGGCACCCCCGTCAAGGGCGGCGACATCGCCTTCGACGAGGACGAAGATGAATCGTGTGGCGACAAGCCCGCAGGCAATGGCCTGCCCGGCGAAGCCAGCATCTCCATCGCCAGCCTCAAGCTGCGCAAGGCGGACTGACATGGCCTGGGCCCGACGCTTCGGCTTGCTCGCCTTGGTGGCCATGGCCGCCGTGCTGGCCGGGTGCGCGGCCACCAGCGTCGTCAGCCAGGTTTCGTCGTACGGGCCCTGGCCTGAAGCCCGCAAGCCCGGTGCCTATGCTTTCGAGCGCCTGCCCTCGCAAGCGGTGCAGGCCGCCGACCAGGCCAAGCTCGAAACCGCCGCCGAGCCGGCCTTGCTCAAGCGGGGTTTTCACCGCGTCGAGCAGGTCGACAAGGCCGACTACACCGTGCAGATCGACGCGAGCGTGCGCACCGAGCCTCGCATGCGTTACGACCCCGTGCTGGTGCCCTATGGCATGCACCCGGGCTACGCCGTGCCAGGTCACCCCTACTTCTGGCGGCCTGGCGTGGGCGGCTGGTGGGGCACCGGTGGCTCGGGCCTGAGCTTGTCTCTTGCGCTTGAGCAGCCCTGGGTCACACTCGAAGTTCGCCTGCTCATCCGGGACCGCCGCGATGGCCGCGTGCTGTACGAAACCCAGGCTGCCCATGATCGCGTTGGCGCGGTCGATGAGGTGGTGCTGCCCTATGTTTTTGAGGCCGCGCTGGACGGCTTTCCGCAACCCCCCAGGGGCAGGCGCGTCGTGACCGTGCCATTGCCCGAAGCCGCGCGCTGACAGCGCACAGGCTTGTTTCCAGCCCCACACATTCAAGCAGGATCCCCATGTCGCTTTCGATCGTCATCATGGCCGCGGGCAAAGGCACCCGCATGAAGTCCGCACGCCCGAAGGTGCTGCACAAGCTGGCCGGCCGGCCCATGCTGGCGCATGTCATCGGCACCACGGCCACCCTGCAGGCCACGCAGCAGATCGTCATCACCGGCCATGGTGCCGAGCTGGTCGAGCCCGCCATGAGCGCCGCCTTCCCGCAAGCGCCGCTGAGCTTCGTGCGCCAGGAGCCGCAGTTGGGCACTGGCCACGCCGTGCAGCAGGCCGTGCCCGTGTTGCCCGACGAAGGCATCACCCTCATCCTCAATGGCGACACGCCGCTGATCCAGGCCAGCACCGCGCAAGCCTTGGTGGACGCGTGCGCTGGCGGCAAGCTGGCCCTGCTGACCATCGAGCTGGCCGACCCCACCGGTTACGGGCGCATCGTGCGTGACGCTTCGGGCGAGCGCGTGCTGGCCATCGTCGAGCACAAGGACGCGAGCGCAGAGCAACGCGCCATCCGCGAGGTCTACACCGGCATGATGGCCGCGCCCACCGCGCACCTCAAGCGCTGGCTGGCTGGCCTGACGAACAACAACGCCCAAGGCGAGTACTACCTGACCGACGTGGTGGCCATGGCCCAGGCCGAGCGCCTGATGGAGCAGGGCGTGCGCCTGGCCGACCCGGCGCGCTTTGACCTGCGCGGCAGCCTGCAGTGCGGCCGCGACGTCGACATCGACGTCAACTGCGTCTTCGAAGGCAATGTGAGCCTGGGCGACGAGGTGCAGATCGGTGCCAACTGCTTCATCCGCAACGCCCGCATCGAGGCCGGCGCCGTCATCCACCCCTTCACCCACATCGATGGCGACAAGGACGGTGCCACCGTGGGCGCGGGCTCGCTGATCGGGCCCTTTGCTCGCCTGCGCCCGGGCGCGCAACTCGGCCCCGAGGTGCACATCGGCAACTTCGTCGAGGTCAAGAACAGCACGATGGCACGTGGCGCCAAGGCCAACCACCTGGCCTACCTGGGCGATGCCACCGTCGGCGAGCGCGTGAACTACGGCGCCGGTGCCATCACCGCCAACTACGACGGTGCCAACAAGCACCGCACCGTCATCGAGGCCGACGTGCACGTGGGCTCGAACTGCGTGCTGATCGCGCCGGTGACCCTGGGCGAGGGCGCCACCATCGGCGGCGGCAGCACCATCAGCAAGGACGCTCCGGCCGGTGCGCTGACCGTGGCGCGGGCCAAGCAGGTGTCGCTGCCCGGGTGGCAACGCCCACAAAAACAACGCCGATGAGGGCCGGGTGAGGCCATCGACGTGGTGGCCCTTCAGTTGCGGTGGCGCCAGCCGTTAACATTCGGCATCCACCGAACTGGTTCGATGCCCCGCACGCCGTGAATCACTACGAACGACTCAAGGTCACCCAGGACGCGCCGCCCGAGGTCATCCGGGCGGCGTACCGTGCGCTGGCCAACCGCCTTCACCCTGATCGCAATGGGCCTGTTGGGCCTGGTGCTGCTGGCGGTGCGGCCGATGCGGCGCACGAACAGATGGCAGCGCTCAATGCCGCCTATGAGGTGCTGATCGATCCTTCCCTGCGCCGGGATTACGACGCCAGCCTGAGCACCGCCCGAAACTGGCGTGTGGACACCGCCGAGGGCTCAGTGGATCAGGACCGAGACCCGTCTGCCGGGGTGGTGCCTGCCGACCTGGTCGCGCCTGTCACGGCGTGGGCCCCTGACATGAAGCAAGTGTTGCTGGCAGGTGTGACGGTGCTTGCGCTGGCGGTCGTGGGCGTCACGTGGTACCTGCAGTCCGACTCAACCGGGTCTTCGATCAATGCCGCCATGGGCGATCAACTGAGCCGTCACGAGGATTCGATGGCCGTCGAAGCGGCGCGACGTGGTGAGATGCCTGCGCTCAACCCTGCCGCAGACGGTGGTGTCAAGCGACCCACTGTCGAGGAGCTTGCCCGCATGTCGGACGAAGAGCTGGTCGCTGCCATGCCTGCGCTGGACGGGCAGGCTGCGCGGATGCCGCCTCAGGGGCGCGTTCAAGGCGCTGCAGCGATGGGTTCATCGCAGGTGCATCCGCTGGATGGTTCGGCCCTGGCGCTGAAGGTGGATGCGCAGTTGCTGGGCTCTTCTCCCGCTCGCTCACAGCTCAGCGGCAAACCCTGATTCATGACGAGGTGGGCGGCAGCGGCACCGCGGTGCCGAACTTGGCCCGCTTCACGCCAAAGAAGGCGCGCACGTTGCGCACCCGGCTGTCTTCGCTGAACAGGCGCCGGGCCACCTCCTGGTAGGCCGGCATGTCGGCCACCTGGATCACCAACACGAAGTCCGGCCCCGGCGACACCCGCCAGCATTGCTGCACGCTGGGCTCGTCCACCGCACGGGCCTCGAAGGCGTCGAGCGCTTCGCTGGTCTGCACGTCCAGGCTCACCTCCACCAGGGCGCTCAGGCCCCAGCCCGTCCGGGCGGCCAGCTTCGTGGGCGAGAGGATGGCCACGCGCTTTTCGATCACGCCGGCCTGGGTCAGGCGCTGCACGCGGCGGTGGCAGGTGGCGGGTGAGAGGTTCACCGCCTCTGCCAGGGCCTGGTTGGACAGACTGGCGTCGGTCTGCAGCAACGACAGGATGCGCCAGTCGTGGGCATCCAGTTGAGGGGAATCAGCGCCTTGGTTGGCGAATTCTTTCATTTCATGATCGTTTTCAATTATTTATCTCGTCATTTTGTCACGGTGGTGTGAATCATTCAAAAACGCAATGAAATTGGAAGAACATTCCTTTCTGATTGGCCTAGCATCCGCCCTGCATCGCAACTTCAAGCAGCGGGAGTCCCTCACATGTGCGGCATCGTCGGCGCCATTGGCGCGCGCAACATCACCCCGGTCCTGATCGAAGGCCTCAAGCGCCTCGAATACCGGGGCTACGACTCCTGCGGCGTGGCCGTGCTGCAAGACGGCGCGCTGATGCGCACCCGCTCCACCCACCGCGTGGCCGAGCTGCAGGCGCAGGCCGATGCCGACGGCATCCACAGCAACCTGGGCATCGCCCACACGCGCTGGGCCACGCACGGCGTGCCGGCGGTGCACAACGCCCACCCGCATTTCTCGCATGGCCCGGGCGCCGATGCCGCCACGGGCAAGCCGGGCCGCGTGGCCCTGGTGCACAACGGCATCATCGAGAACCACGAAGAGCTGCGCCGCGAGCTGCAGGCCAAGGGCTACGTCTTTTTGAGTCAGACCGACACCGAGGTCATCTCTCACCTCGTTGACCAGCTCTACGACGGCGACCTGCTGGCCGCCGTCAAGGCCGCCACCAAGCGCCTGCACGGGGCGTATGCCATCGCGGTGTTCCACCGTGACGAACCGCAGCGCATCATCGGCGCGCGCCAGGGCTCGCCCCTGGTGATGGGCGTGGGCGGGGTCGATGCCACCGAACGCTTCCTGGCCTCTGACGCCATGGCGCTGGCCGGCGTCACCGACCAGATCGTCTACCTGGAAGAAGGCGACGTGGTTGACCTGCAGCCCGGTCGCCACTGGATCGAGCACATCGCGCCCGGCGCCAGCGAGCACGTGCGCGTCGATGCCGCCGAGCGCCCGGTGCGCACCGTCACCGCCCACAGCGGCGCGGTCGAGCTGGGTCCGTATCGCCATTACATGCAAAAGGAAATCTTCGAGCAGCCGCGCGCCATCGCCGACACGCTCGAAGGCGTCGTGGCCATCGCGCCCACGCTGTTCGGTGAGCAGGCCGAGGCCGTGTTCTCGCAGATCGACCGCGTGCTGATCCTGGCTTGCGGCACCAGCTACTACTCGGGCTCGACCGCCAAGTACTGGCTCGAATCCATCGCCAAGATCCCGACCAGCGTCGAGATCGCCAGCGAGTACCGCTACCGCGACAGCGTGCCCGACCCGCGCACGCTCATCGTCACCATCAGCCAGTCGGGCGAAACGGCCGACACCATCGCCGCGCTCAAGCACGCGCGCGGCCTGGGCATGGAGCAGACGCTGACCATCTGCAACGTGAGCACGAGCGCGATGGTGCGCGAATGCAAGCTGGCCTACGTGACGCGCGCCGGCGTTGAAATCGGCGTGGCCTCGACCAAGGCCTTCACCACGCAGCTGGCGGGCCTGTTCCTGCTGACGCTGACGCTGGCCAAGCTGCGCGGCCACCTGAGCCCCGAGGCCGAAGCCGAGCACCTCAAGGCCATGCGCCACCTGCCGGCTGCGCTGCAGGCCGTGCTGGCGCTGGAGCCACAGGTGGTGGCCTGGGCCGAAGCCTTTGCGCGCAAGGACAACGCCTTGTTCCTGGGGCGTGGGCTGCACTACCCCATCGGCCTGGAAGGCGCTTTGAAGCTCAAGGAGATCAGCTACATCCACGCCGAGGCCTACCCGGCCGGCGAGCTCAAGCACGGCCCGCTGGCGCTGGTGACGGCCGAGATGCCCGTGGTGGTGGTGGCCCCCAACGACGTGCTGCTGGAGAAGCTCAAGAGCAACATGCAGGAGGTCAAGGCGCGCGGCGGCGAGCTCTACGTGTGCGCCGACGGCGACACGCAGATCCAGGCCGAGCCGGGCATCCACGTGATCCGCATGCCCGAGCACTATGGCGCGCTGAGCCCCATCCTGCACGTGGTGCCGCTGCAGCTGCTGGCGTATCACACGGCCTGTGCGAAGGGTACGGACGTGGACAAGCCGCGCAACCTGGCCAAGAGTGTGACGGTGGAGTGAGGGCCTCATGGGCGTGACACTTTGCCGCCCAGGAGCCCCCGATCCAGGTGTCGCTGATTGCCTGCGGCGCGAGCCTCGGCAGACAATCCGCGTGCCTTGAAGAGCTTTGAGCATCTGCCGTCAGCGGTTTTCCAGGAAGCAGTCCATGTACCAGTGTTTCAACGACGACATCCAGCCCGCCAGTCTCGACAAGGCGCCGTTCCAGTTCAGCCACCGGCTGATGGGGCACCCGGCGCTGGAGCTGAGCAACCTGGCCACGGCGCTGCCCGCGCTCGGCGAGCGGGTGATGTACTCCAAGGGCCTGTCGAACCTGGGTGCGAACCTCGACCGTGCGCACATCGATGACCAGAACGGCCTGACCATCGAAGAGACCATCGAGCAGATCCGCACCACGCAGTCCTACATCGCGGTGCGTGGCCCCGAGCACCACCCTTCTTTCAAGGACCTGCACCGCGTGATGTGCGAGGACATCGCCAAGCTCATGCGGGCCAACGGCACCGGCCAGTTGCCCGAGAACGCCGAGATGTGGCTGTTCATCGCCTCGCCCGGCGCGATCACGCCGTTCCACTTCGACCGCTTCTCGAACTTCCTGCTGCAGTTCCGTGGCAGCAAGGAGGTGGCGGTGTTCAAGCCCTGGAACGACGAGGTCATCACGCCGCAGCAGTACGAGTGCTACACCGCCCGCTCCGACCGGCAGATGGACTGGTCCGACGACAAGGACCGCTTCGCCCACAAGTTCAACTTCCACCCCGGTCAGGCGATCCACATCCCCTTCCTCGGTGGCCATTACGTGAAGAACGGGCCCGAGGACGTATCGATCTCGATGGCGATCTTCTACGACACCGATGAGACGCGGCGCTTCAAGCAGGCGCTGTTCATCAACGACCTGATCCGCCGCCGCACCGCGCGGTTCGGCTGGCAGCCCCGCGCGGTGAATTCACCCGGCTCGCTCGATGGCTTCAAGAGCGGCCTCTACCCCGTTGTCAAGGGCATGGCGAGCCTGAAGAACCGCGTGGCGGGCCTGGGCCGTCCAGCCGCGACCGCGCAGATCTCGGGGGGGATGTGGTTGCACGGCTCGGAGCTGCTGGCCGAGGCCGAGTTCGTTTTGCATGGCGGCTTGCGCGTGATGGGGGCGGTTTGAGCGCGCAGCACAACGACCCGCTTCACGGCGCCACCTTGCAGCACATCGTCGAGTGCCTGGCCGATTACCACGGCTGGGAAGGTTTGGGCCGCTTGATCCCCATCCGCTGCTTCACGCACGATCCCAGCGTGTCGTCGAGCCTGAAGTTCCTGCGCAAGACACCGTGGGCACGCGAGAAGGTCGAGGCCTTGTACGTGGAGACATGGCGTCGCTCGCGCGGCCTTTGACGCCAGACCGATGAAAGCTGTTTCGATCCGTGGCGACGTGCTCGCCGGCATCACCACGTCGTTCGCCCTGGTGCCCGAGTGCATCGCCTTCGCGTTGGTGGCCCAGCTCAACCCTTTGATGGGCCTGTATGGCGCCTTCATCATCTGCACGCTCACGGCCTTGCTGGGCGGGCGCCCCGGCATGGTCTCGGGCGCGGCCGGTTCGATGGCCGTGGTCATCGTGGCCCTGGTGGTGCAGCACGGGGCGCAGTACCTGCTGGCCACGGTGTTGCTCAGCGGCCTGATCATGGTGCTGTTCGGCGCCTTGCGCCTGGGCAAGCTGGTGCGCATGGTGCCGCACCCGGTCATGCTGGGCTTTGTCAACGGGTTGGCCATTGTCATCGCCATGGCTCAGCTGGAACATTTCAAATCGAACCATGCTTGGCTGCAGGGCGAGGCGCTGTGGCTGATGGTGGGCCTGGTGGTGCTCACCATGGCGGTCGTCTACCTGTTGCCCCGGCTCACGAAGGTGGCGCCGCCCGCGCTGGTGGCCATCCTGGGTGTGGGCCTGCTGACCTGGGGTTTGAACTTGCCCACGCGCACGCTGGGCGACATGGCGCAGATCGCCGGGGGCTGGCCCAGCCTGGCCTGGCCCGAGGTGCCCTGGTCGCTTGACACCCTGGTGGTGATCGCGCCTTATGCCGGCCTGATGGCCATGGTCGGCCTGCTGGAGACCCTGCTGACGCTGAACCTGACCGATGAGATCACCCAGACGCGCGGGCGCACCAACCGCGAGTGCGTGGCCCTGGGCGTGGCCAACATCGCCTCGGGCATGGCGGGTGGCATGGGGGGCTGCGCCATGATCGGCCAGACCATGATCAACCTGAACTCGGGCGGTCGTGGTCGCCTGTCGGGGGTGGTGGCGGGGGTGATGGTGCTGTTGTTCGTGCTGTGGCTGTCGCCGCTGATCGAGCAGATCCCGCTGGCGGCCCTGGTGGGCGTGATGTTCGTGGTGGCCCAGCAGACCTTTGCCTGGGGTTCGCTGCGCGTGCTGGGCAAGGTGCCGCGCCACGATGTGCTGGTCATCGCCCTGGTGACGGTGATCACCGTGTTCACCGACCTGGCCTTTGCCGTGGTGTGCGGGGTGGTGATCGCGGCCCTGAACTTCGCCTGGCAGCATGCCCGCGAGCTGTACGCCGATGTGCACGATGAAGCCGACGGCTCTCGCGTTTACCGGGTGCATGGCTCCTTGTTCTTCGCCTCTACGGCGGCGTTCCTCGAAGCCTTCAAGGTGGCCGCTGACCCTGCTCAGGTGACGCTGGACTGCCGGCACCTGAGCTTTGTCGATTACTCGGCCATCGAGGCCTTGCACACCCTGCGCGAGCGCTATGCCCGCGTGGGCAAGCACCTGCGGGTGGTGCACCTGTCCGAGCGTTGCCGCCAGTTGTTGAGGCGAGCCGGTTCGGCCGGTGCGTGAGGTGGGCCCTCACCGAGGTGGGGCTCACTTGGGTGATTTGGTCGTGCGCAGGTAGGGCAGCTTGACGTCGATGCTGCCGTACTTCTCGCGGGCCTGTTCGTCGTTGAGCGACAGGGCCACGATCACGTCCTGGCCCACGTCCCAGTTGGCGGGCGTGGCCAGGGGCACGTTGTAGGTCAGCTGCAGGGCGTCGAGGGCGCGCAGCACCTCGGCGAAGTTGCGGCCCACCGACATCGGGTAGGTCATCGACAGCTTGAGCTTTTTGTCCGGGCCGATGATGAAGACCGAACGCACGGTGGCCGTGTCGTTGGGCGTGCGGCCGTCCGGCAGGTAGGCCTCGGCGGGCAGCATGTCGAAGGCCTTGGAGACGGCCAGGCCCTCGTCGGCGATGATGGGAAAGCCAGCGGATGCGCCTGCGAACTTCTCGATGTCGCCCTTCCACTTCTTGTGCGACTCGGCGCCGTCCACCGACACGCCGATCACCTTGGTGCCGCGCTTGGCCCATTCGGCGGCCAGTTGCGCGACGGCGCCGAACTCGGTGGTGCACACGGGGGTGAAGTCCTTGGGGTGCGAGAACAGGATGGCCCAGTGGTTGCCGATCCACTCGTGAAACTGGATGGGGCCCTGGTCGGTCTCGGCCGAGAAGTCAGGGACGATGTCGTTGATGCGCAGTGCCATGGGTGCTTCTCCTGGGAGCGGTGAAAACCTTTGAACGGGTCATTATGCAAACTCCCGCGGCAACTTGGCGAGACCCTGCCATTACGATGGACGGATGGATGTTCGACCTCACAAGGCATGGGCAGCGAGGCTGCTCAGGCGCCTGGCCCTGGTGCTGTGGCTCGCCAGCCTGATCCTGCCCACCTTGCCCACCCCTGACATCGGCAACCTGCCCGGCACGCCGCTGCGGGGCGCCTACCTTCTGGCCAAGAGCGTGGTGATGGCGCTGTACCTGCCTCACTCCATCGGCTACCCGCTTCACCTGCTGAGCCTGGCGAGCAACCTGGTCTTCTTTCGGGAGCTGCTGACGCTGGTGCCGCGCTGGCGGGGCCGGTTCGGCTTGTGGTCGCCGTGGCTGCTGCTGGCGTTGGTGTTCGTCAACGTCTACGTTGGGCTGCGCACCCTGCGGCCCGATGGGCAAGTGCCGCTGCCTGGGGTGCTGAGCCAGCCGGGGTACTTCGTGTGGCTGGCGGCGTTCGCGGTGCTGGGCGCGGCAGCTTGGGCCGCAAACCGAGACAGAGCGGCGGGCCTTCAACCCTGACATCGGCCCCGTTCACGCGTTCGCGGGGGGCGGGCATCCTGGGGACTTGTGGGTGAAAGGTCGGGCGAACAGAATGTCCTGCGTCAGGCGCTTGCGAAATGGCCGGATGAGCCATGCGGCGCCGCCTCGACGTTTGGGAGAACCCCTTGATGGACACGTTGAATTGGTCTGCGCCGGAGATCGATGAGGTTCCCGTTGGCGACTTCGCCTTCCGCCACCCAGCCATCCTGCAACTGATCCGTTGCGCATTGCCATCCTGGCTGGCCCGTCGATCGGGGCTGCCCTCGCGCATCTGGGTGGCACGGCAAGCGGGTGGCGGGCGTGCCTTGCTGCGATGGGATGGGGCAGATGGCCTCCTGGCCTGGGGCTGCGTGGCCTGGTCCGATGCGCAGGGGATGCTGTTCTGTGAAGTCGACGCAGACCACCAGACCGAGCACGAGGACATCGCCAGGCTGCTGGGCACCCCAGCCAATGAGGTCGCGAGACAGCAGGTGCGCTGGGTCGGGCCGGTGAAGCGGATTTCGCCGATGTCCGTTGAGCCTGCCTCGCCCCCGGAACGCGAATCGATCGATGTGATCGGCTATCGGGACCGCTGGCACGCGGACTTGCTCGATGGTGCCCAGGACCCGACCACGGGGGGCTCGCTGAAGCGAACGGATCAAGCCCCCTTGAGGGATTTCGTGCGCTGGCGGGATGGGTCCAATCGGCGCGAGCTCCTCGTCGGTGACGCCTTGAGGGCTCAGATCGCGGGGTGCCTGAACCGAAAGGTCAGCAATTTCAGGTTGCTCGACGACGACGCGCTGCAGGTGGTCTACGCCACGCCGCTGCCCATGTACCCGGGTGTCGATTTGATCGAGATCATCGATCGGCGTGACCTGCGGGCTCGACACGGCAGCTTCTTTTTTCACGCAGAACGCGGCTTGATCTTCCCCTTGAATGGCAAGTCCGACGGGATCCATGCGCTCAACGAGATCTATGGGCCCAAGCAAGCCGCGCTTGGCGAGGGTGAGCCGATGCCGTCCGATGACGCGCAGGCAGGTCACTGGGCGGCTTGGTTCAGCGATGAAAACAAGGCCGCCATCTACCTGGACCTCTTCCTGAGGTATGTCTACGACGTCAGTTCAGACGCGTTCTTCGAGTTGATCGTTGACTGGAACCGGGACCTGCCGGTGAACTGGAACCGGTCGGTGGACGAGCACACCCGCAACCTCGGCATGGCGTTCAGCAAGCAGCCGCATGAGATCGGCCTGTGGCGCATCGAGGCCGCTCGGGTCGATGAGGGCGAACACAAGCAGGAGGCGGCGAAGGAAAGCCACGTTCGCTACTTCTCGGCGCTGATCCTGTACGGACGCAACCTGTGGCTGGTCGTCTTCAAGATCTGCCTGAAAGAGGGCCTGCCTCAGGTGGAGATGGTCGCCGACAGCATTTGCAAGGGCGGCGAGAACCTGCAGGTCATGCCCCGGATCCACAACCCCGACTCGGTGTTCTCGCTGGTCATCCAGCCACCGAACCTGCCGGTTTCTGCCGATCACGAGGACGCGCTGTTGCCGGCGGACAGCGTCCTGTTCGAGCAGCGCAGCCGTCCCGTTTCCGGGCAGATCGATGGCCCCACGTTCCGCGGCCTGTTCGAGAACGGCCAACACTGGCGACTGCCTCGGGGCGAGTCCTGGGGGCACCGAAGCGCACAACGCCAGTTTGACCTGGAAGTCGCCGATGCCGTGTCGCTGTATGGTCGCCGCGACCTCGAGGGCGCGCGGCTGGCGATCGGCGTGCACTTTCGCGGGCGGGTGGACCTTCGCAGCATCAAGCTGGGCGGCTCGTTGACGTTCGCACACTGCAAGTTCGACGAGCTCGTCCTCATGGACGACGCAGAAATCGATGGTTCGGTCAGTTTCCAGGGGTCCGAGTTCCTGGGCGGCCTCAGCCTCAAGGGCGCGGTGATCCGCGGTGCCATGGAGCTGACCTCGGCGTTCTACGTGCAGAGCGTTGGCGGCGGCATGGACCTGTCGGGCGTCTCGGTCGATGGCGACATCGATCTGTGCGGGGTGGGTGAGCTCAGGATCCCCAACTCGGACAACCGGCTGTTGAGCGCGGGCATGCGGCTCGAGCGCGCGCGCATTGGCGGCAACCTGCGGCTGGGCAATGGCCCGGGTGGCTTTCGCGAACCCATGCTGATCCCCCGCATCGATGGCTCGCAGGCGGACATCACCGGGTCGTTGCTGGTGCTGGGGGCATGCTCGATGCTGACCGGAACGCAGCACCGACCTGATTCGGGGATGTTGCTGTTCCCTGGGGCCCGCATCGGCGGGCACGTCGACATCCGCCCTCATCCAGGAGGGGCCGACCTGCTGTCATTTGATCGCGACTTGCTGCAGAGCGAAGCCCTGAATGAGCAGCTGTCGCAGCCCAGGCTGAGAGAGCTGGTGCTCGACAACGCCCACATCTCGGGCAACGTCCATGTGACCGGCTGTGTGATCGGAGACGGGTTCTCGCTGCTGAACGCCCGGATCGAAGGCAGGGTCTGGATCCAGTCGCAGGTGACCCTGTCGGGGACCGACGGACAGCGAGGAGCAGGGGTGGTGCGCCATTGGCCGGTCTCGATCGAGAGGTTCATCATGCGCGGGGCGCGGGTCGACGGCATGATCACGTTCGAGGGCGTGGATTTCCGCGGTGGGGTCGAGATGTACGAGATGACGGTGGGGGGCATGATTTGCATGCGATCCGCCTTCATCCAGTCAGGGCTCATGTTCAAGGATGGGTTCGACGCCTTGCGCGACGAGGCGGGCGTTGCCCGTCGATCAGACCTCCTGCGCACCCGGATCTGGGGCGACCTGGGCCTGTCGGTGATGCGCTGCGATTCGGTCATCCACATCCTGGGCTGCATCGTCGATGGGAGCATTCACCTCCTCAATGCCAGCATCGGCGGGCTCACCGTCGAGCCCGAGATGGTGCCCCAAGGGCCCGACCATGGCGAGAACGGCCTGACTCGCTGGGAGATCGTGCCGCCCCAGGTGGGGGGCGTGCTCATCCACAACTGCGAGATCCGAGGTCGTTGCAGCTTCGGTTTGATCCAGGTGCTGGGCCGAGACCTGGGGCGGGGCAAGCGCGGCCTGTTCCTGGACAACAGCGTCGTGCACGATGACCTCACGTTCTGGCGGGCCGGGCAGATCGAAGATCTGATCAGTGAACGGTTGGGGGACTCGACCGATGGCGAGGGCATGCGCGAGCTCATGCTCGCCATCGCCGCCTGGCCCATCAGTGTGGCTGTCCTGGGCCGGGTTTCATTGCGGCGTTGTGAACTGCGAGGCGACTGCGACCTGTCTTTGGCCAAGGTGGATGGGGTGATTGATCTGTCCGACACCAAGGCCCGCGGCGATGTTCGGATCGAGTCGCATGATGCGCTGGTGTTGCCGGCGGTCGATCCGCGGGCGGACGGCACCGATCGCGTGAGGCAGTGGCATCGGTCGGCGATCACGCGCGAGGTTGACCTCTCGATGATCGAGTGCGAGAACGACCTGCTGCTCAGCGGCCTGTGCATCAACGCCGGACCGGGCGGCCAGGTCCAGGGGCGGCATGCGAAGGTCAAGGGCAGGACGGTGCTGGCGAGCACGGACCGGGCGGGGTGGCTGGACGTCGGGGGTGGGTGCATCGTGTTCGTCGATGCCGAGCTCAGCAGGCTCTCGCTGACGGACGACGTCTTCCGCCAGGAAGGCACCAGGCTGGACCTGGACCGGGTCACGATGCACACCTTCGACTTCACGTTCTCGAAGGCGGCGCTGGGGATGCGGTTTGAGCGCAAGGCCGATTCAGAGCCCTGCATCATCATGCACAACGCGGACATTCGAGGCTGGAATGTGCAAGAGGAGTCGTCGGTCAAGCGCGGCTACGACGTGACCCACTTCGAGCGGCTGCTGTGTTCCTCGGGGCCCCAGCAGGAGTCGGTGTGGGCCCGGGTCGAGTCCTACCTGCGTGCGCAGGGTCTCGATGACGAAGCCAACGACATCTACCGTGCCATGAAGCTGAACGTGCGCAAGGCGCACAAGCCGATCCGATCATGGGTGAGCGAGGTGGCCCGCGGGGCCCTCCTGGCCGGGGTCCTGCAGGGGCTCTTCGTGATCGGCGTGCTGGCGTCCGAGGCCGGTGTGTGGGGCTGGTTCGCCCTCGTCATGCTGGCATTGGCGATGGGTGTGCTGCCCCGCGTTCGCGATTTCCTTCAGCGCGATGTCATCGGGTACGGCACCACCGTCATGCCCATCGCGTGGGCCTGGCTCTTGATGCTGGTGATGTCCATGCCGATCTACGTGGTGGCGGACAACTTCGAGCTATCCAATCCGGCCAGGGCGGCGGGCAAGACAGCCTCCGACCTGGGCTTGCCCCATCAGGAGGTCAAGCTGGCCGACAAGGAGTGGAGCATCGGGCACGCGGGCGCGATGGCCCTGCGCTACCACGTGCCCATCATCAGCCTGGGCGTGGAAGACGACTGGGAGCCTCGCGACGTGCAAGCCGATGGCAGCTTCCTGCTGCGCCTGCGCCTGCCCTGGTTCGGTGGGTGGCCTCCTCAGCCCGTCCTGACCTGGTCGACCCAGGAAATCAAGGGCTTGTCTGCGCATGCGTATGCCGCGTACATGCAAATCCTGAACTGGATGGCCTGGCCGGTGTTCCTGACCTACATGGCCTTGAAGCTCTGGCGTGACGGCAAGGCCTGAAGCCTGGCGCTGACGCGCACGAGGTTCTCCACCGTGGGGGCCTTGGTCAGCCTGTGAATGGCCAGGCCGAGGGTGGCCAGCGGTGCAGGGCCGGCGATGTCCAGGTAGCTCACCCCTTTCAGCTGGATCTGGGAAAGTGAAGCGGGCACGATCGACACCCCCAACTCGGCCGCCACCAGGTTGATGACCGATGACAGCTGTGGCGTTTCCTGGCCGATGCGAGGCTCGAAGCCCGCTGCCTGGCAGGCGCCGATGATGGCGTCGTGCAGGCTCAGGCCCACTTGACGTGGAAACAGCACGAACGGGTCTTGCGCCAGCCGCCGCAGCTCGATGCGCTTGAGGTGGGCGAGCGGGTGCGAGGCGGGCAACGCCACCTTCATGCGCTCGTCCTTGAAGCGCAGCACCTGCAACTCGGGCAGCACCGAGGACGCTGGCCGCAGGAAGGCCGCGTCGAGTTTTCGGTGCAGCAGGCCTTCGGTCAGGCGCGTGGTGTTGGCCTCTTCGAGCAGCACCTGCACATCGGGCCATTGGCGGCGGAATTCGCGCAAGGTGCCCGCCACCACGGGATTGAAGGCGGCGGAGCTGGTGAACCCCACCCGCAGCGTGCCCGTTTGACCTTGGGCGGCGCGCACGGCGACATCGCGCGCTTGCTGGGCCGCCTGCAGGATGTGCCGGGCTTCGACCAGGAAGGCTTGGCCGGCGGCTGTGAGCCTGACCCCCTGCGGCGAGCGGTGGAACAGCGTCACGCCCAGCGTGCGCTCAAGGTCCTTGAGCTGCTGGCTCAAGGGCGGCTGGCTGATGTGCAGGCGCTCGGCGGCCCGGGTCACGTTGCCTTCCTCGGCCACGGCCACGAAGTAACGCAGGTGTCTCAGTTCCATGGTCATACTCATGACGTCTTGCATCGACACCAACAATATATTGGACATCTGATTGAGTGAGGCCAAGAATCGGCCCATGTCGCCTGGCTTCCATGGTCCATCTGGTTCGTCTTCCCGGCAGGTCGCCCTTGCGCTGTTCCTGATCGGGTTCATCACCTTCTCGCTGCTCTACGCGGTGCAGCCTTTGCTGCCTTCTCTGGCGCGGCGTTACGCCCTCGGCTCGGCCGACAGCGCGCTGGCCCTGTCGGTGTCCACGGCGGCCCTGGCTTTTTCCATCTGGCTGTGTGCGGCGCGTGCAGCGGCGTGGGACCGGCGCCGCCTGATGCTGTCGGCCCTGTTGCTGGCGGCCGTGTTCAACGCGGCATCGGCGTTCAGTGCCAACTGGGCGCAGTTGTTGGCTTGCCGTGCCCTGATGGGTCTGTGCCTGGGGGCGGTGCCTGCCATGGCCATGGCTCACGTGGCCGAGACCGCGCCGCCTGGGCAGGTGGCCGGTGCCATGGGCCTGTACGTGGCCGGCACGGCTTTGGGAGGCATGACCGGGCGCGTGGGGCTGGGCATCGTGGCCGACCAGCATGGCTGGACGGTGGGGCTGCTGGGCGTGTCGGTGTTGTGCCTGATCGGGGTGGGCGTTGTGTGGCGGCTGATGCCTGCAGTGGCGCGTGCGCAAGCGCCGCGGCATTCGGGCTGGGTGCCACGCGCAAGGTGGGTGGCGTTGGCCTCTGACCCGAACCTGCTGCGCCTGTTCCTTTGTGGCGGGCTGGCTTCGGGGCTGTTCGTGTCGGCCTACAACTATGCGGGCTTTCGCCTGCAGGGCGAGCCGTTCCTGCTGTCACCGGCGCAGATCGGGCTGATCTTTTGCTGCTATGCCTTTGGTGTCATGTCGTCGGGCGTGGCGGGTCGACTGGCCTTGCGATGGGGCCAGCAGCGGGTGCTGTGGGCATCGGTGTCGATCACGGCGCTGGGGGTGCTCGTCAGCCAGGCCGATCGCTTGTCCATGTTCGTGCTGGGGCTGTGCCTGATGACCGTCGGTTTCTTCGCCATGCACGCCGTGTGCTCGGGCTGGGTGGGGCTGGTGGCGCCACGGGCCGAGAAGGCCCAGGCCACGGCCCTGTACCTGCTGTCGTACTACATCGGCTCGAGCGTGCTGGGTTACCTGGGCGGTTGGGCCTGGGACCATGGTGGCTGGCTGGGGTTGTCGGTTGGGCTGATCGCGGCGCTGTTCGCGTTCTCGGTCCTGTTCCGAGGCGTGAAGGTGCCGGCTTTGGCTGCGACGGGCAATGCTGGGGTGCCCGGAGAATTGCTGACACAACAGGAGCGTTGACATGCAGATCGACAGCCTGGACCACCTGGTCCTGACGGTGGCCGACATCGGGCACACCTGCGACTTCTACTCGCGGGTCATGGGGATGGACGTGGTGACCTTCCGTGGTGATCGCAAGGCATTGCAGTTCGGTCGCCAGAAGATCAACCTGCATCAACAGGGCAGGGAGTTCGATCCCAAAGCCCTCGTGCCTCAGCCCGGCAGCGCTGACCTGTGCTTTCTGACGGCCACGCCCATCGTGGCGTGCATCGAGCACCTGGGGCGATGTGGCGTGAACATCGAAGACGGGCCGCTCGAACGCACGGGTGCGACAGGCCCCATCCTGTCCGTCTACTTTCGCGATCCGGACGGCAACCTCATTGAGGTGTCGAACCTGCTGTGACCGTGCCACTCGGTGCCAGGTCTGCGCGGCCACCGTCGCGCAGCAGCCGGTGCCGGTGTGCCCCGGGCGCTTCACCGGTGGCGCGCTTGAAGAAGCGGCTGAAGCCGGACAGGTCTGAAAAGCCCAGCAGGTAGGCGATCTCGCTGAGGCTGTAAACCTCCTGGCTGAGCAGGCGGCGGGCCACGGTCAGGCGCGCCGCGTCGAGGATGTCGGAGTAGGACATGGCCTGCTCCTGCAGCCGGCGTTGCAAGGTGCGCAGGCTCAGGCCCAGGCGATCGGCCACACGCTCCTGCGTGGCACCACCTCGCGGCAGCAGCTCGACCAAGAGGCCAAGCACGCGGTGCTGCAGGTTGTCCTTCTCGACCTCGGCGAGCATCTTCACGAGGATGGGGTCGTGGTGGCGCGCCAGGTGGGGGTCGCCGTCGCGCAAGGGGGCATCGAGTTCGCGCAATGAGAAGCGCAGCTCGTTGCGGTCGCTGCCGTAATGGATCGGACAACGGAAGGCCTTGTCGAAGGCCACGGTGCTGGCGGGCCGGGGACGGCGCAGCCTCACCTCCAGCGGTTCGGCCCGATGCGGGCTGGCCAGCGAGCGGCACATGCGCACGATGCAGGACATGAAGGCATCGATTGCCTCGTCGCTGATGCCGTAACCATCGGGGGCCATCAGCTCGAAACGGGCGCAGTCGCCATCGACCGTGAAGCTCAGCTCGCCCGCGTCGGAGACGATGCGGAAGTAGCGCAGCAGGCGCTCGAAGGCGTCGTGCAGCGTGGGGCTGGCCGCCAGCGACAGGCCCAGCGCATGGAAGGTGTTGGCGCGCACATGACCGGCCACCCGGATGCCGAAGCCCGGGTCGTGAGCGGCCGCCGTGGCCAGTCGCCAAAGCTGGCTGGTCTGCTCGATGGGGATGCGCGCTTGCGGCGTCTGCAGGGCCTGCGCCGTGATGCCCGCCTGCAGCAGGATGCCGTCGGCGTCACAGGCGTACGAAAGCAGGGTGCGGTGGATGACGCCGACCCAGCTGGCCAGGGAGGTGGGTGATCGGTGCATGGCAAGGCGCGCGAGGCTAGCACCCCGCGCCGGGTGCTAGCCGATTATGCGGTGCCGCCTTGTGCCGTGGCCCGAGGGTTGTCGCGCCCGGTCGCGCGGGCGCCAGGCTGACCCAGCCGGTTGGCGCGCAAGAAAGTGCCGAAGTCGTTGAAGCGGATGCCCATGGCCTTCATCACCGGCTTGACCTGGGACGCCGTCATCTGGCGGATGTAGAAGGGCTCCTTCACCAGGAAGTGGTGGATGGCGTGGGTCGAGCCGAAGTTGAAGCAGAACAGGTGAAAAGGCAGCATGAGCCACGAGTCCAGCACCTGACATTCTTCGATCTGGTTGCCGGCCTCGACATCACCGTGGTAGTGCATGTTGCTGCTGACGAAGTGCAGGCTGAAGCTGCGCAGCACGTTCGGGGCGATCAGCACCACCACCCACGTGCCCAGCGCGTGCATGAACGACAAGGTGCCAGCCGACCAGGCGATGGGTGAGCCCAGCGCACCCGCAACGGCATCGACCGCATGGAAAGCCAGGAACACGTGCCAGCTGCCCCAGAACACCACGCCCAGTGGGAAGTAGGCCATGAAGGAGCGTTTGAGGATGGCCAGCGGCGAAGGCGCACGGTGCGCACGCAGCAGCACGGCCATCGCGTTGTCGGCCAGCATCAACAGGCGGCGCGGGCCCCAGGGCTCACCGTTGGTGATGGCGCGCTCTTCCAGGTCCACCGCCTGACCCGAGGTCTTGTGGTGGTGAAAGTGCAGTTCGCGGCGCACCCAGGGGTTGATGGTGCTGGGGCGGGCCAGCCACACCAGCCCCATCATCAGGTTGTGCGCCCAGGGCGTTTTCCTGAAGTACATCTTGTGGATGAGGTCGTGCTCGAGTTCGTGCGTGAGCGAGGCGAACAGGGCCGTGGCCACGATGGTCAGCCACGCGGGCCAGGTGCCCTGAACATACAGCCATCCCGATGCCAGCATGCCCAGCAGCGAGAAGGCCAGGATGCCGGCACCGATGGCGTCCTGGTGCGCCAGGACGGGGTGGCGCTGGCGCAGCGCGGCGCCGGCGGTGTCGGCAACCTGCTTGATGTGCGCGGCGCGCACGGCGTGGGGCGCCGGGGGCGATGGAGGGGCCAT
>JACCDV010056034.1_pt1 | contig 19783 bp, 18 predicted proteins | sample 7446131 | NCBI WGS metagenome assembly JACCDV01 (sample SAMN15323448, study PRJNA562643) | freshwater metagenome | isolation source: river surface water | place: USA:Blue River Watershed | collected 2017-08-17 | reverse complement strand
TGTACCTGGGTAAAACAAAAACAAATGCATATGAATATAAAATTGCGCATCTACCCTTAAAATTAGTGGTTTCTATTTAAAAGTTAGTATTGGATACCCCTTTGTTGATCGTATACTTACTATAAGTAATTTCAATAGTTCCTTTTTTATTCTTCTTTGCTTTCTCCTTACTAATAGGAGCTTCATCACCAAATTCTAAAGTGATGCCATTGGGTAGTTTATAATCTTTTGTGTTAAATCCAAAAATGATCTTTGAAGGCAGCCCATAATTTGCATAAGCGCCATATTCCATAGTAATTTCAAAGCTTCCATTCTCTTTAGTGGTAGTAAATGTTTTGTAGACCAAAGACTCCACAGGATCAATCCATAAAGTAGAAATGACCCATTCTAATTGATCATCTGTTGGAACCAGCTTGTATACTTCTAGGTTCTTGCCGTTATATACTTGCTTTCCAGAAGCAATGGCGATGTATTGATCCGTATTCAATAAGGAATTCATGGTAATGGATACACCGCCTTTGGGAAGCAAAGAAATACCTCCATCTTTTTTTACTTTGATAAGATTAGGCTTTTTATAATACACTTTCACTTTACCCAATGAAGCCTTTATAAAAGACACATCTGTTTTCATCACACCTTCTGCGACATAATCATTCACTGTAGCTAATTTTTGTCTCACTTTTTCAACCACTGCATTATTTTGCGCATTCATAGAGTATGATACGAAAAACAATAAACCAATTATAGTTAAGCTTTTAATTTTCATAATATTAACTTAAAACATCTTTCTTTTTCATGATCAATATACTTGCCCCAACAAATAAAACAATATGAATACTCAATACCAATAAAGATGTTTTGATCTTTTGAATATTTAATATACTACCAGTAATAGCTTCATTGTTTTCAGTTACCTGAATATCAAAAAATTCTTTCCAATTATTCATATGAGTGGTGAATAGATAAGGCTTAACCACATTGAATAAAGGAATATTTAGCGTACTTAAAATGGTAAAAAAGACAATAGCACTGATAGTTGCCACAATAGGCCCGATGGAGTTATTGGCTAAACTAGACATTAAAAAACCCAAAGCAGTCACTGTTAATAAAGAGAAGCTGGCAAAAACAAATGCGCCCACATATCTCCAAAATACATCCTGTGTTTCAATCAATACCACATAATTTGACTTCATCAAGAATAAATCATCCGTTCCAAAAATATACATACTCAAAAACAAAGCCAAGGCTGCCAACCATATCAATAATAAAATGGTATAAATACTTGCTGCAATAAATTTGGCCAAAACCCATTGCGTTCTACTATAAGGTGTGGTAAAAAGCAATCTTAATGTGCCCAAATTCGCTTCTCCTGATAACATATCTGCCGCAATCAATGCAACCAATAATGGAACATGCACCAAAAGCAATTGTAATAAAATATAACAGATTAAATAACCATTCAATACTTTACCATCTACAATCAAAGTATTGTTGATATCCTTCATCAAAAAAGCCGCATATGCTTCTCCGTCAATTTTTAAGCCCATTTGTATCACCCAAATCAATGCAGCAATAGCTCCAAAGGCAATATAGGTTCTTGGCCTTTTGTAAATTTTATATAATTCTATTTGTATGATCGACCACATTTAATTGGATTGAGAAGTGATTTGTAAGAAATAGTCTTCTAAAGAACGCTTTGATTCAAGTGAAACAATAGGTATTCCAGCATTGACAATAAACTGATGCAATGATGCTATTTTTTCTGTGGGAATAGAGAAATAAATACCCTCTTCTCTATCTAATTGAAAAGCAGCAAATTCAGAGACTGCTATTTTTTCTTTGGATAATACATCATTGGTTGTATTGAGCTTCATTAAAGATTTAGCAGGATCTAATAAAGTAGCAGTAGGTCCTAGCGCAATTTTTTTACCTTGATGTATAATTAAAATCTGATGTGCCATTTGCTCAATCTCTGTAAGTAAATGAGAAGATACCAAAATGGTCTTACCTTCTTTTTGAGCAAGATCTTTAATTAAATGTCTAATATCTGCGATACCTTGAGGATCCAATCCATTGGTAGGCTCATCTAAAATAACCAACTCTGGTTGATGCACTAAAGCAATAGCAATACCTAAACGCTGCTTCATTCCCAAAGAAAATGTCTGTGCTTTATCAAATGCTCTATTCGATAAACCTACTTGTTGTAAAGTATGTTCTATTTGACTTGCGCTAATTTTTTTCTGACTTAGTTTGGCAAATAATTGTAAATGCTCTTTGGCAGTTAAATAAGGATATAAATCTGGTCGCTCAATTATAGCACCCATTTTTTTGGCAATCTGATTGCGGTGAGCAACAATATCTTGTCCAAAAATTTCAATATGACCACTGGTTGGATGAATCAAAGAAAGTAACATTCTAATAGTGGTGCTTTTCCCAGAACCATTCTGGCCTAAAAAGCCAAAGATCTCCCCTTCATTCACTTCGAAAGATAAGTCCTTGACTGCTTCAAGACTGCCAAAATTTTTACACAAGGACGCTACTTTAATGATGGTCATACACTTATAACAAAAAGCCCCGAATTTAGTTCGGGGCTTTCATTGAATTTATTTGTATTGAGGAATCAAACCGTTGGCAAGATCCACCATTTGTTTTAATCCATCTTCTGGTAAGTTACCTTTTTTGAATTCAGCTAAAACATTAGGTAATTTATTCGCCATCTCTAATAAGAAATGTGCTTCAAATTCTTTTACCTTGTTTACTGCTACTTCTTTCAGTAAACCTTGAGTACCTAAATAGATAATCGCTACTTGCTTCTCCACAGTGAAAGGAGAATATTGTGCTTGCTTTAAGATTTCTACGTTTCTAGCACCTTTATCAATTACATTCTTAGTTGCAGCATCTAAATCACCACCAAACTTAGAGAAAGCTTCTAACTCACGGTATAATGCTTGGTCTAATTTTAAGGTACCAGATACTTTCTTCATTGATTTAATCTGTGCATTACCACCCACACGACTTACAGAGATACCTACGTTAATCGCTGGACGAATACCTGCGTTGAACAAGTTACCTTCCAAGAAGATCTGACCATCTGTAATAGAGATTACGTTGGTTGGGATGTATGCAGATACGTCACCAGCTTGCGTTTCGATAATAGGTAATGCTGTTAATGAACCACCACCTTTTACTAAGTGCTTGATTGATTCTGGTAAATCATTCATATTCTTAGCAATCTCATCGTTTGCAATTACTTTCGCTGCACGCTCTAATAAACGACTATGTAAATAGAATACATCACCAGGATATGCTTCACGTCCTGGAGGTCTTCTTAATAACAATGATACCTCACGATATGCAACCGCTTGTTTTGATAAGTCATCAAATACAATCAAAGCTGGTTTACCACAATCACGGAAGAACTCACCTACAGCTGCACCAGCAAATGGAGCATAGAACTGTTGAGGAGCTGGGTCCGCTGCAGAAGCCGCAACGATTGTTGTATAAGCCATTGCACCATTCTCTTCTAATGTTTTCATCACACCAGCGATAGTAGATGCTTTTTGCCCAATGGCAACATAGATACAATATACTGGTTGGCCTGCATCGTAAAACTCTTTTTGATTGATAATGGTATCAATACAAATAGCAGTCTTACCAGTTTGACGGTCACCAATTACCAATTCACGTTGACCACGACCAATTGGAATCATTGCGTCAATCGCTTTGATACCAGTTTGTAATGGTTCTTTTACTGGCTCTCTAAAGATTACCCCTGGTGCTTTACGCTCCAATGGCATTTCATATAAATCACCTTTGATAGGACCTTTACCATCAATTGGTTCTCCTAACATATTAATAACACGACCCACCAAACCTTCTCCTACTTTGATAGAAGCGATTTGACCAGTTCTCTTTACTTTGTTTCCTTCTTTGATTGACTTACTATCTCCCATCAATACCACACCCACATTGTCTTCTTCTAAGTTCAATGCAATTGCTTTAACGCCGTTTTCAAACTCCACCAATTCACCACTTCTAACGCCATTTAAACCATATACACGGGCAATACCATCACCCACTTGTAATACGGTTCCCACTTCTTCCAAATCAGCCGAAGCATTGAAATTACTCAATTGCTGTCTTAGTATTGCTGATATTTCATCAGGTTTAATGTCCGCCATAACTGTCTATTTTAATGTAATTGTTATTTTATATTTTACTTATAAATTCGTTATTCAAAAATTGCTTCTTGATATCTTTTAAATCTCTTGCGATACTAGCATCCAATAAATTATTATTGAACTCTAAAACAAATCCACCAATTAAGGCCTCATCTACTTTAGTTGTTAATTCAACTGTAGTGAACTGATTAGCTGATTTTACTTTTTGTTCAATAGATTGTTTCATTTCATCACTAACGGCAACAGCTGTTGTTAATGTAACTTGATGAATTCCTTTGATTTCGTTGTATTGTTCAATAAATGCATTTGCAATTTCAGGCAATGCACTTTCTCTTCCTTTCTTTACAATTAAAACAGTGAAAGCATTAGTCAATGAACTCACTTTATCTTTTGTAACAACTCCGATGATGTTATTTTTTTGATCAGCCTTGATAATGGGGCTGCGCAAAAGATTAACAAACTCAGAACTTGCTTTACAAACAGATTGAATATACTTCATATCTGCGTATACAGTTTCTAATTGATTTTGCTCTGTCGCTAAATCAACTAAACTTTTTGCGTATCTGCCTGCTAAACGTGCGTTAGACATGAATCTGTTTTTAATTTAATTTAACTTCTTCAGCTATTTGTTTAATATAGCTTTCTTGATCTGCTTTATTAGATAATTCCTTACGTAAAACCTTTTCAGCCACATTAATTACCAATGCACCTACTTGATTTTTCACATCTACCATTGCAGCATTTTTTTGTTGTGCGATAGCAGCTTGTGCGTCTGAAATGATTCTTTCGTACTCAGATTTTGCTTTGTCTTTAGCTTCGTTCACCATTTTCTCTGAAGCTTCTTTAGCTTCCTTAATAATGGTAGCTCTTTCTTCACGAGCTTTTGCTAACAATGCTTCATTTTCATTTTGCATTGCAGTAATTTCTGCCTTCATCTTATCTGCCTTTAATAAAGCTTCTTCGATGCCAGACTCACGCTCGTTGATTGCTTTTAACATTGGCTTCCAAGCAAACTTTCCTAATACAACCAATAGCACTAGAAAAGCAATAGTGTTCCAAAACACTAAACCAATATCAGGCAACACCAAAGGATTAATTTCTAATAACATAGTTTTCTTATTAACTCATGAATAAATTTTCAATAAAAAATTAAAGGCCTTTTGCCCTGTGCTTGGGCCTTTAATTCATTTGAAATCCTTTACCAAGATTATCCGTTACCTAATAAGGCAACAACCACAGCGAACAAGGCAACAGCCTCTACGAACGCAGCAGCAACAATCATGTTAGAACGGATTTCGTTAGCAGCTTCTGGCTGACGAGCAATACCTTCAACAGCACCTTTACCAATCTGACCGATACCAATTCCGGCACCGATAGCAGCTAATCCAGCGCCGATTGCGGCAACACTTCCTACTACCATTTTTTTACGTTTTAATTGTTATTGAAAAAGTCTTTACTTAATTATTTTTTAATGATGTGCTGCACCTTCATGTGACTCATGGTGATGCTCCTCAGTAGCCATTCCAATATACATAGCAGCCAACATGGTGAAAATGAATGCTTGTAAGAAAGCAACCAATAATTCAATCATGCCAATAAATACTGCAAAAGGAACTGCAATAGCAGAAGCAAAAACCGTCTTAAATATGAAGATTAAACAAATCAAACTTAATACAAGAATGTGACCAGCAGTAATGTTCGCAAACAAACGAATCATTAATGAAATGGGCTTGGTGAACACACCAATTAATTCAATAGGGGCAAGGAATAACTTCATACTCCAATGCATACCTGGCATCCAAAATATATGCTCCCAATAACTTTTATTAGCATTTAAGTTTACTACAATAAATACACATACTGCCAAAGTCATTGTGAAAGCAATATTACCACTCACGTTAGCACCACCTGGGAAGAAAGGTATTAAACCTAAAAAGTTGTTGGTTAAAATCAAAAAGAAAATAGTCAATAAAAAAGGCATGTACTTTCCGTACTTTTTTGCACCAATATTAGGAATAGCAACTTCATCGCGCACAAATAATACAATTGGCTCCATGAAGGATTGTAAACCTTTTGGCGCAGATTTGATACCTGTTCTTTTATATGCATTGGCAGCTGATAAAAGCACCACCAATAATATGATAACAGAGATAAATAAACTTGCTACGTTTTTTGTAATAGAGAAATCCCAAAGTTGTTTGCTTGCTGCTATGTCAACATTTCCGTTTGCATCTACAATCTTTGTTTTACCTTCTACTAATTTGTAATCAAAATTTCCATGATACACTGCTGGTTCATGATGTTCGTCCACTAATTTTTCAGAAGAAAAATATTCAAGACCTTTAGATGTATATAAAATTACCGGTAAATGAAGAGATGTGTGACCCCATAAATGCCAGCTGTGGTCATCTTTAATATGTTCTAAAATAGTTTCTGTAACATTAAAATCACCTTCTTCTTTTACTTCATGCGGAGCAGCAGCTTCAGCAGTTGCCACTGCATGATTGGTATCCGCTGCAACATGATTTTCATTCGCCATTACAGCTGTTGAAAATAAGATGGCCATAAGGCTCAAACTCACTACCAGCAAAGATTTAAAACGATTTAAGTACATACCTATCTCAAAATTTGCGGCAAAGATAGTAATAAAGTTCTTGAAAAGCCTTAATTCTTGATAGAAATTGAATAAGTGCATAAAAAAAATCAATAGAGTTATAACTTATTGATTATCCATTCATTAGGATTTATTTGTGGCGCTTACAGAGGCCATTTGCATCTCAATTAAACGAGCATAATAACCCCCCTTTTCCACCAATGCTTCATGGGTGCCCATTTCTTTAATTTCTCCCTTCTCCAAAACGATAATTGCATCCGCTTTTCTAATGGTAGAAAGTCGGTGTGCAATGACTACTGAAGTCCTTCCCTTGATCAAAGTGTCAATGGCTTTTTCAATCATTTGTTCACTTTCTGTATCAATAGAAGAAGTGGCTTCGTCAAGAATTAAAATAGCTGGATCATATAAAAGTGCTCTGATAAAACTCAATAACTGTCTTTGACCCAAACTTAAAGTAGCACCCCTTTCCATTACTTGATAATGGTAACCCCCAGGCAATTGCATAATGAAATCATGCATACCAATCATTTTAGCAGCCCTGATCACTTTATCCATTCCAATGGATGGATTTCTTAAAGTGATATTATCCACAATAGATCCTGAAAATAAAAATACATCTTGGAGGACCACTCCAATTGAACCTCTTAGTGAATTCAAAGAATAAGATTCAAGTGGTTGCCCATCTAAAAGTATTTGACCACCTTGATAAGGATACAATCTATTCAGAATACTGATGATAGAGGTTTTGCCACTTCCTGTATGACCAACCAATGCAATGGTTTTGCCTGCATCTACTTTAAAGCTTACGTCTTTCAACACCCATATTGGCGGATCATAAGCAAATTGAACCTTATTAAATTCTATAGCACCTTGAATCGAACTAGGCTCATATTGTCCATCATTCATGGTGACATCTTTGTTATCCAATACTTTAAACACTCTTTCAGCAGCCACCATACCCATTTGCAAAACATTGAATTTATCTGCAATCATTCTGAGTGGTCTAAAAATTTGGTTGATGAATAAAATAAAAGCTACTAACAAACCAGCATCCAAAGAACTATCCGCCACCCACCATACGATTAAACCAATACTCAATGCCAACACTACTTCTACTACCGGGAAAAATACAGAATAAGCAAAAATGGCTTTAATATTAGCCAACTTATGTTGTTGATTGATTTTATCAAATTTTTTCATTTCTCTTTCTTCTGCAGCAAAAGCTTGTATTACCTGCATTCCAGAAATATGCTCTTGTACAAATGCATTCAATGCAGCTACAGCATTTCTAACCTGAATAAAACTTTTGTTCACACTCTCTTTAAAAAAATAAGTTGCGATGAGCATAATGGGAAAAGGCACTAAACAAATCAATGTCAATTTCCAATTGATAAAAAACATTGTTATTAAAGTAACAATGATGGTTAAAAAATCTGCTAAAATTGGAATTAGCCCATCCGAAAAAATATCGTTGATGCTTTCAATATCATTGATGGTTCTGGTTGTTAAAGTGCCAATGGGCGTTTTATCAAACTGACGCATTTCCCAGAGCATAATTTTTTCATATACCTGATTTCTTAAATCCCTAATCACTTGTTGTCCCAACCAGGCCATACCAAAAGTGAATAAAAATCTAAAAATGGTTTCTAATACTATAAAAGCTACTTGAAAAATAGTCAATGCTAAAATGAGTTGTACAGCAGATGAAAAAGCATTGCCAGGCAAAACCCAATGAAGCCAAGAAGGTAAAGTCACCGCCTTACCAATGGCCGTATTGACAGTTACTTGAATAATATAAGGTCTAATAGGCGTAGCAAAAGCCAATAAAATGGCCAATACTAAATTACCCCAGAAAATAAATCGATACGGTCTTACAAAAGAGAATACCCTAGAAAGTAAGGCCAATTTAAATATTTTCTTAGCGGGTTGTTCTGACATAAGTCCTCAAAGTTACACTCATTTTTACGTATTTTCGTAGACCAATGGACAATATAGAAAACGATATCCATCCAGTCATCAAAAACTGGGATTTAGATGAAGAACAAGAGAAAAAAGAAATTGTTCGACATTATCGTGCCTTATTGAAAATACTAAAATCCAAATTAAAAAAAGGGGACAAGGAATTATTAAGAGCTGCTTTTGAAATGGCAGCCAATGCGCATAAAACCATGCGTAGAAAAAGTGGTGAACCTTATATCCTTCATCCCATTGCTGTAGCAATGATTTGTGTGGATGAAATTGGACTTGGAGTTAGAAGTACCATTTGTGCATTATTACATGACACGGTAGAAGATACAGATGTTTCTTTGGATGATATCAAAAATGAGTTTGGAAATGAGATAGCAAAAATTGTAGATGGCTTAACAAAGATTTCTACAGTAATGACTACGAATAGTAGCCAACAAGCAGAAAATTTTAAAAAGATTTTATTAACGCTTACAGATGATCCTAGAGTTATACTAATCAAATTGGCTGATAGATTGCACAATATGCGTACTATGGATGCTATGAAGCAAGAAAAACAATTAAAGATTGCTTCTGAAACCATTTGGGTATACTCACCATTAGCTCATAGAATGGGCTTGTACAATATCAAGACAGAATTAGAAGATCTGTCTATGAAATATTTAGAGCCAGATAAGTACAGAGAGATTGCTAAAAAACTTGCAGAAACCAAGAGAGAAAGAACAAAATATATCAACGAATTTATTAGACCATTAAAAGATAAATTAACGAATACGCAATACCCTACTGAAATCTACGGTCGTCCAAAAAGCATTCATTCTATTTGGAACAAAATAAAAAAGAAAGGAGTGAGTTTTGAAGAAGTATATGATTTGTTTGCCATCAGGGTTATTTTAGACGTGCCATTAGAGATTGAAAAAGAAGCATGTTGGAAAGTATATTCCTTAATTACAGACGAATACCTCCCCTCCCCAGAAAGATTACGTGATTGGCTAAGTAATCCTAAGAGTAATGGATATGAAGCTTTGCACACTACTGTGATGGGACCGCAGGGTAAATGGGTGGAAGTGCAAATTAGAACCAAGCGAATGAATGAGATTGCAGAAAAGGGTTTGGCTGCTCATTTTAAATACAAGGAAGGTACTCCTTCGGAAGATCGATTTGATAAATGGTTTATACAAATACGAGAAGCTTTAGGTAATCAACAAGAAGAAGGAATAGATTTTTTACAAGATTTTAAAACCTCTTTTTTAGCGGAAGAAATTTATGTGTATACGCCAAAGGGTGAAGTTAAAATGCTTCCAACGAATAGCTCTGCATTAGATTTTGCATTTTATATACATACCGCAATTGGATCCAAGTGCATTGGCGCCAAAGTAAACCATAAATTAGTTCCCATTGGGCATACTTTAAGAAGTGGTGATCAAATTGAAATCATCACCAGTAATAAACAAAAACCAACAGAGGATTGGCTGAACTTAGTGGTTACTGCAAAAGCTAAAAACAGTATCAAAGATGCCTTAAGAGAAGAGAAAAAATCTATTGCAGAGGAAGGCAAATATACTTTACAAAGAAAATTAGAAGGATTAGGTGCTTCTTATAGCCCTTACAATATTGATCAATTAGTAAACTATTACAAACTATCTAGTCATTTAGATTTACACTACAATATTGCTATTAAAAAGAATGATTTAAAAGACCTTAAATTATTTCAAGTAATTGGTGATAAAATTGAAGCACCCAAACCCATTCTACCTATCAATGATTCCGAAACAACTGTATACGATCCAACTCAAAAAACCTACAATAAGAAAGACTCAGAATTGGTCATCTTTGGTGAATCGAGTGATAAGATTCAATATAGTTTAGGAAAATGTTGTAATCCCATTCCAGGAGATGATGTATTTGGTTTTGTAAGTACAGGTAAAGGCTTAATCATTCATAGAATCAATTGCCCCAATGCAACTCAGTTATTGGCCAATTACGGGCATAGAGTAGTGAAAACCAAATGGGCTAAAAATAAAGAGATTTCTTTCTTAACAGGTCTTCGTATAATTGGACTGGATGATGTAGGTGTAGTCAATAAAATTACTAACATTATCAGCGGAGAATTAAAGATCAATATTGCCGCTTTAACCATAGAATCCACTGAAGGATTGTTCCAGGGCACTATTAAAGTGTATGTACATGACAAGGACGAATTGGAAGTACTTGTGGATAAAATAAAATCTTTAAACGGAATTCAGCGAGTTGATAGATTTGACACCGAGAGCGTGTAAAAAAAACTTATTTTTGTTGCTCAAATACAAAATCATGGTAGATGTAATTTTAGGCCTTCAATGGGGCGACGAGGGAAAGGGTAAAATTGTAGATTATTTTGCTCCCAATTATGATGTCATCGCAAGATTTCAAGGCGGACCTAATGCTGGGCATACCTTATATGTGAATGGCACTAAAATGGTATTGCATCAAATACCTTCTGGTATTTTTCATCAGGATAAAATCAACATTATTGGAAATGGTGTTGTATTGGATCCAGTTACGCTAAAGAAAGAATGTGATGCAGTAGCTACTATGGGTGTGGATGTAAAAAAGAATTTATTTATTTCTGAGCGCACCAATATTATTATCCCATCTCATAGAGCATTGGATAAAGCATCTGAATTATCTAAAGGCGAAGCCAAAATTGGTTCTACATTAAAAGGTATTGGTCCAGCTTATATGGATAAAACTGGTAGAAACGCTTTGAGAGTAGGTGATTTATTAGATAAGAAATTCATTAGCAAATACATTGCCTTAAGAATGAAGCATCAAAAGATTTTGGATAGCTACAATTTTAATGAAGATATTTCTGAAATGGAATCCGAGTTTTTTGAAGCAATAGAATTCTTAAAGACTTTAAATATTATCAACTGCGAGTACTTTATCAATGAGCAAATCTCCAAAGGTAAAAAAGTATTAGCTGAAGGTGCACAAGGTTCTATGTTGGATATTGATTTTGGAACCTTCCCATTTGTAACTTCCTCCAATACTATTTCTGCGGGTGTTTGTACTGGCTTAGGTATTTCTCCTAAACAAATTGGTGAAGTATTTGGTATAACTAAAGCCTATTGCACAAGAGTGGGTAGCGGACCCTTCCCTACTGAACTGTTTGACGAAAAAGGAGAAGAATTAAGAAAAATCGGATCTGAATTCGGTGCAACAACAGGAAGGCCTCGTCGTTGTGGTTGGATTGACTTGGTAGCTTTGAAATATACCTGTATGATTAATGGTGTAACACAAATTATCATGACCAAGGCGGATATATTGGATTCATTCAAAGAATTAGAATTAGGTATTGCTTATGAAATGGAAGGCAAACAAATAGATTTTGTTCCTTTTCAACTAGTTGGCACACCTGTTAAACCTATTTGGAAAAAAATGGAGGGCTGGAATATAGATTCAAGTAAAATGAAAAATGCTTCTGAAGTTCCTAGCACCATGAAAACATATATTGAATTTATTAATAGCTACCTAGGGGTTGACGTAAAATACGTTTCGAATGGACCTGGTAGAGACCAAATTATACACTTATAATTTGATAAAAAAAAGAGTACTTTTTTTTGGTAAATAAAGAAATGATTTGAAATTTTACGTTGTAATTTTGTAATACCTATGGCAGTAAAAACAGAAAAAGCAAAAAAGTCCGCAACAAAGAAATCAAATTTTGATGCAGCGGAAAAAGTGAGCAAAACAGCTTCTAAGAAAAAAGTATTGGACGATGATGATGACTTAGAAGATGAAGACGAGATGGATGATGATTGGGGAAAAGCAGACGAAGAAGAGGATAGCTGGGATCCTGATTTTGACGAATTTGATATCCCAAAAAGCAAAACTCCAAAGAAAGCTGGTAAAGGAAAAAAAGGTAAGGAAGAAGACGACGATCTTGGTTTAGATGATGATCTAAGCTTGGATGACGATGATTTATTTGGAGATAAAGAAGATGATTTTGAAGACGACTATTAATTATCTATAGCAAACAAAGCATTCAAAGAGGCCTGTAAAATTTCATTTTTACGGGCCTCAAATTTTTCCAGCATACCCTTTGGTAATTTTAATTCATAGGATTTGCCAGATGCCAATAATTTTTCTATCCCTGGATTATTTTCTTGTAAGAATTGTAAATTGATTGAAAGCATTTTAGCAATAATGGCTAATTGATACCTTCCGCTAATGATTACAACATCAAAACTTTCATTGGATGTGTTTCTATCAGTTTTCTTCATCTTCATCAAAGATGATCTTACTTGATTTGATTCATATTGTTCCGTTTCAAAAATATATTGAGTTGCAATAAATTTCTTTACATGATTTCTTGTTTCTAAAGGCAAGTCATATTGTATGATCCAGAAATCTTTGGTTCCCTTTTTTTTGATGGCTTGTCGAACCCTACCTGCCCCTCCATTATAGGCGGCTACCACTAATAACCAATCACCAAACTCAGCAAAGGATTCCCTCAATATCGTTGCAGCTGCTTGGGTACTCTTTTCATAATCCATTCTTTCATCCACCGGAGTTAATTTTAAACCCAACCGCTTAGCTTCCTCAGGCATAATTTGCCATGGACCCGCAGCTCCTGCCCAGGAAACTACTTCTGCATTTAAACTACTTTCTATCACACTTAAGTACTTTAAAGTAGTGGGCACTCCATTAGCAATCAATATTTGATCGTATAAATTAAAATAAGGTTTAGCCCATGTTTTCATTTTTTGCAAACTTGGACCTTGTTTCTCTAAATAAGATTGTATAAAACTAACTGCCTTAGGATTTAATTGGTATTGTGTAGCATTAGCTTGTGTGTCTGCTTTAACCACTGTAAATAAACTAGAAAAGCCTACTCTGTCTCCATTGGCTTCTTGAGCATACCCATTAAGGGTAATTAATGAGGTGAGTAAAAAAGATAGTATATACATCCTGATTCGATTCATCATACACTCATCATTTTTTTTGAAAATTGTAATAATGCCGTTTCATTAAATGATTGACTCATTACTTGCAAGCCAAAAGGCATTCCATTACTGTGTTTAAATAAAGGAATGGAAATAGCTGGTATCCCTACTAGATTGGCGTACACTGTATAAATATCTGCCAAGAACATTTCTGTTGCAGAATGTTGATGTCTTCCTAATTCAAATGCGGTAGAAGGAACAGTAGGTGATACTATGATATCATACTGACTGAATAAACGATTGGTTAAGTCTACGAGTTGTTGTCTTACTTGTTGCGCCTTTGTAAAATAGGCATCAAAATAACCTGCACTCAAAACAAAACTGCCTAATAAAATTCTTCTTTGTACTTCTTCACCAAATCCCTCTGTTCTACTCAACTTATATAGTTCAGTTAAATCATCCAATGGCTTTGATGTTCTATGTCCAAAACGAATTCCATCAAATCTGGATAAATTACTACTTGCTTCTGCGGTGGTTAATACATAATAAGTGGGAACCAAATAAGGGAGTAAAGAAAAATCAACCGCTTCAACCATATATCCTTTTGCACTTAATTCATCTAAATAAGCTTCGGTTTGTTGCTTGATTTCTGGATCCAAACCTGGATGCGATAAGGTCTCTTTAAAATAAGCCACTTTTGTAGGAGTCCCTTCTGAATGAATCGTTTTTGAAAAACTGGGTACTGGTTTATCAGATACCGTACTATCAAAATTGTCTGCACCAGCAATGACTTCTAATACCAAAGCAGCGTCTTCAATATTGCTAGAGAATATACCAATCTGATCAAAAGAAGAAGCATAGGCAATTAAACCATATCTAGAAATCATTCCATAGCTAGGTTTTAATCCAACTACTCCACAAAAAGCTGCCGGCTGTCTTACAGATCCTCCCGTATCAGAACCCAAGCTTAGCATACATAAACCTGCTTGCACAGCCACCGCAGATCCACCAGAGGAACCTCCAGGAACCAAATCTGTATTCATTGCATTTTTTACAGGACCATAGGCTGAATTTTCATTGCTACTCCCCATCGCAAATTCATCACAATTTTGACGACCTATAATAATTGCACCTTCTGCTAATAATTTTTCAATAGCCGTTGCAGAATAAATAGCAGTATAATTTTCTAAGATATGAGATGCGGCACTTACTTGATGATCTTTATAGCAAAGCACATCTTTGATGCCAATAACCACACCATGAAGTTTACCCACTAATTGATTTTTTTGGGAAACTTGATCTAATGTTTTGGCACGTGCTAATGCATCCTCTGCAAATACCTCTATAAATGCATTGAGATCTTGATGCTTGTTAATTTGATCCAGATAATATTGTACGGCTTGAACACAGCTTTGTTCACCAGCTAAAAGTGCAGCTTGGTATTCATTAATGTTTTTGAAAAGAAACAAAGCCTAAATTTTTAAGCAGACTTCTCGTCTTTTTCTTTAATGCCGTCTTCGATTTCTTTTTTTACGTTATTTTTTGCATCGTTGAATTCGCGAATACCCTTGCCTAATCCTTTCATGAATTCAGGTATTTTTCTTCCACCGAACATTACTAAAATAACAACACCAATAATTAATAATTCTTGAAATCCTAAGTTGCCCATGGTTATAAATTTAGAATATTAAAGGTACGGTAAATCGGTAATTAAAAGACAAAAAAAAGCAACCTCGAAGGGTTGCTTTGTATAGAAATTCTTTGTGTACTAGAATCTTTTTTCCTTAATACGAGCACTTTTACCACTTCTTTCTCTTAAGTAGTACAATTTAGCACGACGTACTTTACCAGATTTGTTCAATACGATTGAATCAATGTTTGGTGATAAGAATGGGAACAAACGCTCCACACCTACACCATCAGAGATTTTACGAACAGTAAAAGAAGCTGTAGCGCCATTTCCTTGTGATTTGATGACATCACCACGGAAAGACTGGATACGCTCTTTACCACCCTCTACAATCTTGTAGTTTACGGTAATATTATCACCAGCTTTGAAGGCTGGGTACTCTTTTTTTGCTGTCAATTGCTCGTGTACAAACTTTACTGCTGCGCTCATAATTCTTGTTTTTTGCGGACGGCAAAGGTAGGGTTACCCTTGCTATTATCCAAATTATTTGATCCAAATATTAAATTCAGGGCTTTCCAGAGCCATTTTAGACTATCTAGCGATGTTTACAGCACGTTTTTCACGGATAACGGTCACTTTGATCTGTCCAGGATAGGTCATTTCGGTCTGAATTTTCTGAGCAATTTCGAAGCTTAATTGGTCAGATGACTGATCTGTTACTTTTTCAGCCTCAACAATCACCCTTAATTCTCTACCAGCTTGAATCGCATAGGCTTTTTCCACCCCTTGATAATTCATTGCCAAATTCTCTAAGTCCTTGATTCTCTGAATATATTGTTGCATGATTTCTCTTCTAGCACCTGGTCTAGCACCGCTGATCGCGTCACAAGCCTGGATGATTGGAGAAATGACATATTGCATTTCCATTTCGTCGTGGTGGGCACCAATTGCATTCACCACCGCAGGGTTCTCCCCGTATTTCTCTGCCAATTTAGCCCCTAATAATGCGTGGCTTAATTCAGTCTCCTCATCTGGTACCTTACCAATATCATGTAACAAACCTGCTCTCTTAGCCAATTTAGGATTCAAGCCTAATTCTGCTGCCATAATACCACACAAATTAGCGGTTTCTCTAGAGTGCATTAATAAGTTCTGGCCATAAGAAGATCTAAATCTCATTTTACCGATGATTCTAATCAATTCTTTATGTAAACCATGAATTCCTAATTCAATCACTGTTCTTTCACCGATCTCTGCAATTTGCTCTTCTAATTGACGTCTTGTTTTTTCTACCACTTCCTCAATTCTTGCAGGGTGAATACGGCCATCTGCTACTAATCTTTGTAAACTTAATCTTGCGATCTCACGACGCAATGGATCAAATGAAGATAATAAAATAGCTTCCGGTGTATCGTCCACAATTAAGTCAACTCCTGTAGCTGCTTCAATGGCACGGATATTTCTACCCTCTCTACCAATGATTTGACCTTTCATTTCATCAGACTCTAAATTGAATACAGTCACTGTATTTTCAATAGCTACTTCAGCTGCTGTTCTTTGAATAGATTGAATGATGATCTTACGTGCTTCCTTATTGGCTTTTTGCTTTGCTTCTTCAATAATATCCTGTTGTAAAGCAAGGGCCTGGCTTTGAGCCTCGTTCTTTAAGCTTTCAATTAATTGTTGCTTCGCGTCTTCAGCACTTAGATTCGCAATTTTTTCTAATCTACGAATATGCTCTTCTTGATGCTTTTCTAATTCAGTTCGCTTAAGATTCACAACATCAATCTCACGATTTAATTTTTCTTTGATAACATCGTTGTCTTTGATTTGTTTTTCTAAGGCAACTGTCTTCTGATTAATATTTAATTCGTTTTGCTTGATGCGATTTTCAGCTTCACTAATTTTTTTATTTCGTTCTAAGATTTCTCTTTCGTGATCGGCTTTTAATTGAACAAAACGCTCTTTGGCTTCTAATTGCTTCTCCTTTTTAATAGTCTCCGCTCTTAGTTCAGCTTCTTTTAGAATATTTGCTGCTTGTGCCTCTGCTTCTTCTACTTGTTTCTTAGTATTTCTGGCAAAAACCAATTTGCCTACTATGAGTCCCACAACCAAAGAGGATGCTCCTATGATGATAAATAATATTGATTGGTCCATTGTTAAAGTCTTGATGTTTTAAAAAATACATACTGCCCCTTTTCGTGACGGGAACGAAGATAATCAATTAATAATCAAATTGTAAAGACGGAAGGGATTAAGTACCAGAAATGGCTCTTTCAATGCTATTTTTTAACGTTTCTATCTGATTTTGAACGTTTTCTAGCTCATATAGATTCTGTCCAGACTGTTGTTGTTCGGTGGCAAACCATAAAAGCACCATAGAAATATAGTCTTGCATGTCTTTTCCGGCATAAGCTCCTTTAAATTCAACCATTTTTTGGTTGATAATGGCTGCCGTCTTTCTCACCGCTTCCTCATCTTTTGGTGCCACTTTTACCCTGTAGGTTCTATCGGCGATGGTGATATTTACCGGAATCATTTCTTCTTGACTAGACATGGCAGGGTTATTAAGGATTTAGATTTTGAATCGAATGATCAATTTCTTTAATATATTGATCTATCTGCTTCATTAATTTTGCTTTGTCAGCTGGATCCATATTGGTTTGGTGCAAACTTGCAGCAGCCAATTTGGTTTCTACCTCTTTTAATTGATCCCTGAGTTTTTGTTCTTGCTGCTCGGCTTGTCCCATTTTTGATTTCAATTGCTGATTTTCTTTTTCAAGCGCTGCATAGTTTTTTAATAAAACCTGAAGTTTTTCCTGAAGTGCTTGTAAAGATGTTTGCAAATTAATCATGTAATAAAATTGGGATTATTTTCTGATTTCCGCTTGGATATTTTTTTCAAATTGTCCTACAAGCTTTTTCATCATACCATCTATTTCGGTATCCGTTAATGTTTTATCTGATGCATTGAATACAAAGTTGATGGCTACTGATTTTTTCTGATGTCCTAATTTATCACTTTCAAATACATCAAAAACTCTTGTTGTAGATAAAGCATTTAATTGAGCTGCTTGAATACATGCTTCAATGGCTTCATAAGTGATTGACTGAGGCAATACCAATGCCAAATCTCTTTCTACAGAAGGATATTTAGACACTTCTTGGTAAACCACTTTATGTTGTTGATATTGATCTAATAAAACTGCCAAATCAAATTGAATATATACAACGCCTTGTTTGATATCAAAAGCTTGTAATTTTTTATTACCCACTACTTCAATAGTACCTAGTATTTTCTTTTGATACATTATTTGAACAGAAGATCCCTTAGTTTGATAACTTATTTCATCAAATCCAGTGATTTTCAAAATCGCTTCTGCAATTCCTTTAGCCACAAAAAAATCTTGGGTGACACCTTTTTCTCTCCATCCATCTTCATGTTGCTTTCCAGAAAGATACATTGCCAATTGCTCTCCTTCATGGTATTTACCAGAGGCATTAACAGTATACACTTTACCCATTTCAAAGAAAGAAATCTGTTGATTTCTTCTGTTAATATTATACGCCACTGCTTCTAATCCAGTCTCTAACATAGAAGGTCTCATCACATCCAAATCTGCGCTCAAATTATTCAACATCTTTACAGCATGTTGTAAACTTTCTTCTGAAAAGTATTTGCTATTCGTAATTGAATTCGTTAAAATTTCAGTGAAGCCCTTTCCCACCAAATATTGTGCAATTTTATCTTTGAACTTTTCTTTTTGCTCCAATGGATCAATAGATGGACTCATGGTAATCACACTTGGAATAGCAATATTGTCTAAACCATCTATTCTCAAAACCTCTTCAACAATATCTGCAGGTAAACTAATATCAGGCTTATGATATGGCACAGCTACTTCAATACGATCATCAGTTTGTTGAAGCAATTCAAATCCTAAACTTTTTAAAATAGTAATTACTTTTTCAGTAGGATAAACCTTACCGCTTAATTTTTTCAAATACGCTAAAGGCAATACCACTTTGGTTTTGGTGGCAGGATGGGGATATACGTCTACTACTTTTCCAGTTTTCCCACCTGCGATTTCTTGAATCATTAATGCAGCTCTTTCTAATACTTTCACTGTATTATCAATATCCACTCCTTTTTCAAAACGCGTTGCTGCATCTGTTCTTAAACCATGGTGAACAGAAGTTTTACGAATACTCACATTATTAAACCATGCGCTTTCCAAGAAAATAGAAGTAGTAGCATCTTTCACTCCACTATTCAATCCTCCAAACACCCCTGCAATACACATAGGCTTCTCCGTATCACTGATCATTAAATCTGAAGCAGTTAATTTTCTTTCTGTACCATCTAAACTAATAAAACTTGTTCCAGCAGGATACGTCTTTACTACAACATGTTGGTCTTTGATCACTGATGCATCAAAAGCATGCAATGGTTGACCGGTTTCAT
>JACCDV010528403.1_pt1 | contig 19794 bp, 7 predicted proteins | sample 7446131 | NCBI WGS metagenome assembly JACCDV01 (sample SAMN15323448, study PRJNA562643) | freshwater metagenome | isolation source: river surface water | place: USA:Blue River Watershed | collected 2017-08-17 | reverse complement strand
TGCGAGATCTACATCGTCGAGGGCGACTCCGCCGGTGGCTCGGCCAAGCAGGGCCGCGACCGCAAGTTCCAGGCCATCCTGCCCCTGCGCGGCAAGATCCTGAACGTCGAGAAAGCCCGCTACGAAAAACTGCTCTCGTCCAACGAGATCATCACGCTGATTACCGCCCTGGGCACCGGCATCGGCAAGGCCGGTGAAGACAGCGGCAAGAGCAGCAGCGACGACTTCAACCCCGACAAGCTGCGCTACCACCGCATCATCATCATGACCGACGCGGACGTGGACGGCGCGCACATCCGCACCCTGCTGCTGACCTTCTTCTACCGCCAGATGCCCGAGCTGGTCGAGCGCGGCCACATCTACATTGCGCAGCCGCCGCTGTACAAGGTCAAGAACGGCAAGGAAGAGCTCTACCTCAAGGACGCGGAGGCCCTGGACGGCTTTTTGCTGCGGGTGGCGCTCAAGGACGCGGTGGTGCACACCGGGGGCGCGGCCTCGCAGGTGCTCAGCGGCCCGACCCTGGAGGCGCTGGCGCACAAGCACCAGGTGGCCGAGGCGGTGATTGCCCGCCTGTCGGGCTTTATGGACGCCGAGGCGCTGCGCGCGATTGCCGACGGCGTGGCCCTGAACCTGGACAGCCTGGAGACCGCGCAGGCCTGCGCGCCGGCCCTGCAGGCCAAGCTGCGCGAACTGAGCAGCAACGGCGTGCCCGCCGAGGTGAGCGCCGAGCACGACCCGCGCACCGACAAGCCGATCCTGCGCATCAGCCGCCGCCACCACGGCAACATCAAGAGCAGCCTGCTGACGCAGGAGTTTGTGCACGGCGCCGACTACGCCGCCCTGGCCGAAGCCGCCGAGACCTTCCGCGGCCTGCTGGGCGAGGGCGCGCGCGTGACGCGCGGCGAGGGCGAGCGCCAGCGCGAGGACAAGGTGGGCGACTTCCGCCAGGCCATGCAATGGCTGATGTCCGAGGCCGAGCGCACCACCGCGCGCCAGCGCTACAAGGGCCTGGGCGAGATGAACCCCGAGCAATTGTGGGAGACGACCATGGACCCCACGGTACGCCGCCTGCTGCGGGTGCAGATCGACGACGCCATCGAGGCCGACCGCGTCTTCACCATGCTGATGGGCGACGAGGTCGAGCCGCGCCGCGACTTCATCGAGGCCAATGCCTTGCGGGCGGGGAATATTGACGTTTGAGGGGTGTTGTTGGTCTGACCGTCTCGCGCCGCTCAGTCTTCGTCCAGCGCCAAGCGGCCCTGTGGCGACGCGGGCGGCCACTGGGCCGCGGCCATCCGGGCCTCAAACCATCGGTGCATGGCCGCATCCTCCACGGCGTACTCCCCGTGCGCTGATTTCCACACCAGGGCAGGCGTGCGCTCGCGCAGCGACTCCAGGGCCTTTTGCGCCTGTTGTGCGCTCATCGGGCGACCCAGTTTCTCACGGTAGAAGCGCAGCGCCTCGGCGTCGTACGGGCGAAAGCGCGGCCCCTGGTCCAGCATGCGCCACAGCACCACCTGCTCGGTGGGTTTGAGGCCCAGGTAGTCGGACTCCATCTGCGCTTCATCCTGCGCCTGTCGGTCCTGTGCCGCCCGTTGCAACGCCGGTTCAAAGCGCCCGCTCTGACCGGACAGTGGGCTCAGCACCTCGCCCATGGCCGCCATGAAGAACTGCGGCCGGTGGCCAAAGGCGGCAAACGCCACCTGCAATGCAGCCCGGTCCACCGGCACAAGGTCGGACCGCTGGGCCTCCACCAGCCCTGCCACATGGGCGATGAAACCCGTATCCAGCGGCGGCAGCGCCTGGATCTGTGAGCCCTAGAACGGCGCCCCCGCGCTCACCACCAGTCGCAACAGCTTGTCGCGGTCGGAACCCGACATCACCAGCATCAGGTTCGCCTGGCCGGGCTGGTTCATCTGGTCACGCGCCGACTTCAGCGAGGTCATCGCCACCTCGCCCGCCTCGCTGGTCAGGGCGTGCTGGGCTTCGTCAATGATCAGCGCCACCACCTGGCTCAGCATGTCGATGCCTGCCATGGCGGAATCGGAGCGCATCCTCTTGCTCTGCGAGAGGGCGTGTTCGCCATGTGGTGCAATCGGGGCGGTATGCGGGCGCCGTGGCGGCGCAGCGGGCGGGCATCTTGTGAAACGCCCTCCACAAGGTGCAGGCGGGTGAGCCGGGCACCACCTTGGCACACGGCCGCGGTGTTAACCTAGCGCCATGACGCAGATGGCCGTGATCGATTTTGAGACCACCGGATCGACGCCGGCGCAGGGCGCGCGGGCGACCGAGATTGGGGTGGTGCTGCTGGAGGACGGGCGGGTGGTGGATCGCTACCAAAGCCTGATGAACGCCGGCGTGCCGGTGCCGCCCTTTATCGAGCGGCTCACCGGGATCAGCAACGCCATGCTGGCCGCCGCCCCCTCGTCCGAGCAGGTCATGCGCGAGGCGGCGCGCTTTGTGGGCGAGCGCCCCATGGTGGCGCACAACGCCTCGTTTGACCGGCAGTTCTGGCAGGCCGAGCTGGCCCGCCTGGGGGTGATGGCGCACCAGCCCTTTGTCTGCACCGTGCTGCTCTCGCGCCGCCTCTTGCCGCAAGCGCCCAACCACCGGCTGGGCACCCTGTCGCAGTGGCTCGATCTGCCCAACGAAGGGCGCGCCCACCGGGCCCTGGCCGACGCCCTGACGGCTGCCCATTTGCTGCGGCACCTGCAGCAGACGCTGGCCGCGCAGTTGGACGGGCGGGCGGTGGACCACGGCCTGCTGGGCCAGGTGCAACGCCTGTCGCCGGCGCAACTGCCCAGCTTTGTGCAGCGCCTGCGCCAAGGCCCGGTGCTGGGCGCCGGAGCCCTTGGGTGAGCGGCTTTGCAAAACGCCTCTGGCGCGCGGCCCTGGCCGGCCTGGCCGCTGGCCTCATGGGCCTGGGCGCGGCGCACGCGGCCATCCTGCACCATTGGGTGGACACCACGGGCCGCGCCGACCTGGCGCAGGTCCAGGGCCTTCCAGCGCAGGCCTGGCAGGCCTACGACGGCCTGAAGGGGCTGGGCTACACCGATCGCGCCATGTGGGTGCGCCTGCAGATCCAGGAGGGCGACGCCTGGATGCCGCAGGTGCTGCGGGTGCGGCCGGCCTACCTGGACGAGATCGACGTGTGGGTGCCCCTCAAAGATGGCGGCTATGAGCGCTTTGCCCAGGGCGACACGCGGCCGCACGATGCGCGCACGCTGCCCGATCCGGCGCCCAATTTGCAGTGGGCGGTGGTGCCCGGCGATGTGCTGTACCTGCGCCTGGCGTCCAGCTCTGCGCTGATCAGCCATGTGCAGTGGCTGGACCTGCACGCTTACGTGGCGTCCACCCAGTCGGTGCAACTGGTCTCGGGCCTGTTTCTGGGGGTGATGGGCCTGGTGCTGCTCTGGACCCTCTCGCTCTGGCGCGAGCACCACGATGGGGTTTACCTGCTGTTTGCCACCTATGTGGTCTGCGCCATCGGCCTGGCCCTGGGCACACTCGGCTGGATCGGCCTGTGGTGGACGGGGTCGCCGGCGCTGGTCAACCACTTCACCAGCGTGGCCACCCTCCTGACCACCGCCAGCGGCGGCTGGTTCCATCGCCAATTCCTGTTTCGCCGCTTTGGCTCCCTGGGCTTGCGCCGCGCCCTGGATGCCCTGCTGCTGGCGACGCTGCTCAATGGCCTGAACCTGCTGTGGTCCCCTGGGCTGGCCATGCGACTGAATGCCTGGCTGGTGATCGTGGGGGTGGGCATGCTGGCGCTGGCCTTGTTCTGGCGCGGCCTGCCCGCGGCGGCCGATGCGCGGCGCATGTTCTGGGTCTACCTGGCCCTGGTGACGCTGCTGGTGCTGTCGATGGCCCCGCTGATGCTGGGCTGGTTGCCCTCGCCGGTCTTCATGTACCTGAGCCTGGTCCATGCCCTGATGACGGCGGCGGCGGTGTCGCTCTTGCTCAACCAGAACGTCAAGGCCTTTCGGCGCCGCGCCCGCGAGGCCGAGCAGCAGGTGCTCACCTTGCAGCTCAAGCACCAGATCAGCGAGCGCAACCGGCAGGAACAGTCGGCGTTTCTGGACATGCTCACCCACGAGATCCGCACCCTGCTGTCGGTGGTGCGGATGTCGCTGGGGGTGTTGCGGCCGCCGCCCGAGCCGGCCGCGCAGCGCAGCCTGCAGCGCAGCCAGCAGGCGGTGGAGGGCATCAACCAGCTCATCGAGCGGGTGCTGCAGGCCAACCGCCTGGAAGACCCGACGCCGGCCGCGCAAGGCGTCACGCTTGATCTGGTGGCCTTTAGCCGGCAGCTGGTGCAGGAGATGCTGCCCCAGCAGCCCCTGCAGGTGGCGTGGCCGGCGCAGGCGGTGCCGGTGCGGGCCGATCCGGTCTGGCTGCGCACCCTGCTGGGCAATTTGCTGGACAACGCGCTCAAGTACCGGGTGCACGACAGCGCCATGCAACTGCAGATCTCGGCCCTGGACGCTGGGGGGGCCCGCTGGGCCCTGGGCAATGCGGTGGCGCACGACACCGTGCTCGATCCGGCGTTGCTGTATCAAAAATATTACCGGGGCCCCGGCGCGCACCAGAAGGTGGGCTCGGGTCTGGGGCTCTACCTGGTGCGCATGCTGTGCGAGCGCACCGGGGTGCGCCTGAACATGTCGCGGCCCCGCGCCGACTGGGTGGTGTTTGAGCTGGAGTTTGCGCCATGAGCGGCTTTCATGTGCTGATCGTCGAGGACCACGAGGCGCTGCGCGAGACCATGGTCGACTTCATGCAGGTCCATGGTTTTGAGGTCTCGGCCGCTTTTGATGCGCGCGGGGTGGAGGATGTGGGCCGCCAGCGGCGCATCGACCTGGCGGTGCTCGACATCCACCTGAGTGGCGAGAGTGGGCTCGACATCTGCCGCCACCTGCGCAGCGTGCAGCCCTCGATGGGCTTGCTGGTGGTCTCGGCCTACAGCGCCCCCGAAGACCGGCTGGCGGCCTACGAGGCAGGGGCCGACTTCTTTTTGTCCAAGCCGGTGCACAACGAGGAGTTGCTGGGGGCTGTGCGCGCCCTGCAGCGGCGCCTGGCGCCCGCCGAGCCCGATGCGGTGCTGGTGTTGGCGCAGCAGCAGCTGCGCACCCCGCATGCAGAGGTGACCCTGACCGCGGGCGAGGTTCAGGTGTTGCAGGCCTTGGTGCTCGCTGGTGACCGGGTGCTGGAGTATTGGGAACTGCTGGAGCAGCTGCAACTGCCGCCCGACGAGGCGGGCAAGGCCGCTCTGGAGGTGCGCATGGTGCGGCTGCGCAAAAAGCTCATGCCGGCCCTGCCGGGCACCAACCCGATCCGCTCGGTGTACCGCCAGGGCTACCAGCTGCAGCTGCGCATGACCTTGGGCTGACAGCCCCTGTCTGTGGCGCCAAGCCGACACATGGGCAGAGAACATTTGTAAAAAATATTATTTTGGTTCTATTTGTAGGATTTTGTAGGTTTTGCATCGATCGGCCAGTTGTAATGCAAGGTCCATTCTTGTGACTTTTAGAACAACAGCACGACCGAGGGCCTCATGTCCAAACGCAAAACCACCCGATTCATCGCTCAACCGCGCCTGAGCGCGCTCATGCTGGCCACGCTGGTGCTGACCGGCTGCGCCAACATCACCCCCCAGCCGCTGGCCGACAAGGAAGTGCGCGATGCGGTGGCACAAGACCAGAAGGCCGTGCGCCAGGGCGTCGAGCCCATTGCCGGGCCGCTGACGCTCAACGAGGCCATGGCCCGTGCGCTGAAATACAACCTGGAGCGGCGCGCCAAGATGATGGAAGAGTCCATTGCGCTGGGCCAGCTCGATGTGACCAAGTTCGACATGCTGCCGCGCCTGATGGCCCAGGCCGGCTATGCCTCGCGCGATACCGCCCGCTTCACCTGGAGCAGCGGCTACAACAGCACCACGCCCAGCAGCACCAATCCGCTCAACACCAGCACCTCGGCGGAACCCAACCACTCGATCGGCGAGCTGGGCCTGACCTGGAGCCTGCTGGACTATGGCATGGGCAAGTCGGCGTCTGAGCAGGCGGCCAACCGCGTGTTGGTGGCGGCCGAGAAGCGTCGCAAGGCCATGCATGTGCTGATGCAGGACGTGCGCACCGCCTACTGGCGTGCGGCCAGCGCACAGCTGCTGCGCGACGATGTGGCCCGCACGGTCAAGCTGGCCGAAGAGGCCCTGGCCGACTCGCGCAAGGCCGCCGGTGAGATGCTGCGCACGCCGCTCGAGCCCCTGCGCTACCAGCGCCAGTTGCTGGAGAACCTGCGCTTGCTCGAATCGATCAACCAGGAGCTGAGCACCGCCATGGTGGACCTGGCCAACCTGATCAATGCGCCGGTCGGTCAGCCGATCGTGATTGCCGATGCGCAGGTGCGCCAGACCGCGGACAACCTGGCCGAGGTGCCGGTGCAGCGCCTGGAAGAGGTGGCCTTGCTGAACAACGCCGATCTGCGTGAACAGCACTACAACACCCGGGTGGCGCAGGAAGAGGTGCGCAAGACCATGGTGCGCCTGTTCCCCAACATCACCTTCAGCTACGGCATGAAGTACGACTCGGATGCCTACCTCCTGCACAACCAGTGGAACGAGACCGGTCTGCAGCTGTCGTGGAACCTGATGAACCTGTTCACCGGCGCCACGCAGAAGAAGCTGGCCGAGGCGGGCGTCAAGCTGGCTGATCAGCGCCGCCTGGCCTCGCAGATGGCGGTCGTCACGCAGGTGCACCTCTCGCGCCTGCAGCTGATGAATGCGCGCAGCCAGTTGAGCCGTGCCGAAGCCATTTACAACACCGACCGGCAGATCGCCGACCTGATGAAGAACCGCCAGGTGGCGGCAGCGCAGAGCAAGCTGGATTCGGTGAGCAACGAGACCGCGGCCATTCTGAGCCTGTTGCGTCGCTACCAGGCGATGGCGCAGGTGCAGGTGGCCGAGAACCGCCTGATGGCCACGCTGGGCATGGAGCCCAAGATTGGCAGCACGCAAGAGACCTCGCTGCAGGACCTGACGCGTCAGCTCGCCGCTGCGCCGCTGCCCTGGACGCAGATCAAGGACACGGCGCCCATGGTCCAACCGGTCTCGGTCAGCACCAAATGGTGATGACCCGCGCATGGGGGGTGGCGGCAGGCGTGTGGCTGGGCCTGTCGGGCCTGGTGCATGCGCAGTCGGTGCTGCCACCGGTGCGCCAGGGACAGGCGGTTCGCCCGCCCAGCGAGGCCCCCGCGCCCACTCCGGCGGCGGCGGCGCCGGCGGCCGAAGCGCCGCCGCGCATGGCACTCGAGCGTCAGGAAATCCGCGCGCAGCTGTTGCCCCAGCGTTACACCACGCTGGCCGCCGAGGTGGGCGCCCGCATTGCCAGCCTGCCGCTGCCCGAGGGCAGCCGCTTTGCGCGAGGCCAGCTCTTGTTGGCCTTTGATTGCAGCTTGCAACAAGCCCAGCTGCTCAAGGCGCAGGCCGAGGTGGCGCAGGCCCAGGCCACCTACCGCTCCAATCAGCGCCTGGCCGAGCTCAACTCGGTGGGGCAGCTGGAGCTGGAGACCTCGCGGGCGCAGCTCGACCGTGCGCAGGCCGAGGTGCAGGGGCAGCAGACGCTGCTGTCCAAATGCGAGATCAAGGCCCCGTTCGATGGCCGCATTGCCGAGCAAAAGGCGCGCGAGCAACAGTTTGTGCAGCCGGGCCAGCCCGTGCTCGACATCCTGGACGACCGGGTGCTGGAGCTGGAGTTTCTGGTCCCATCGAGCTGGCTGGTCTGGCTCAAGGTGGGGCATGGCTTGAAGGTCCGCATTGACGAGACCCGCAAAACCTACCCGGCCCGCTTTGTGCGGATTGGCGCGCGCGTGGACGCGGTCAGCCAGTCGATCAAGGTGGTGGCCGCGATTGACGGGCAATACCCGGAGCTGATGGCCGGCATGAGCGGCCGCATCCAGGTCTCGCCCAACTGACACAGACTGAAGTACGACACGATGTCCGGCATGTGCCGGCAGGAGAATGAGAATGAAGAAGGCATCGCCCCAGATCCAGGTTCAACCGCGCGGGCCCAAGACCCGCCGCAGCAGCGGCCTGATGGCGCTGGAACAGCGCTTTATGTTCGACGGCGCGGCGATGGTGGATGCTGTTGACAAATCCGTTGATTTGTCGATTGACCTTCCCATGGCCCCTGCGGTGGCCAGCGTGCTGGCGCGCGCCGAAGCCCGCGCCGAGAAATTGGTGACCGAGTTCTTGCAGCAAGGCAACGCCCGTGATCAGCTGTATGCCCTGTTTGCCGGTGGTCGTGCTTCGGCAGTGCCTGACGCTGCTTGGTCGGACGCGGTCGATCAACTCCTGGGTCGTTTGGACAAGGGGCAACTTGACATCCGTGTCGAGGCGGTCTCTTCGGACGTGTTGCAAGGCGCGCACGCAGCGTTTGTTGCTGAAGGCCCCGATGGGCAGGCGGTGATTTATCTGAACCAGGACCTGCTGGCCTTTGTGGGTGAAGAAAAGGCCACCCGCTTGTTGCTCGAGGAGATGGGCCACTGGCTAGACAGCATGATCAACCCTGGCCGCGACAGCGCGGGGGACGAGGGTGCGCGCTTTGCGGCGACCCTCATGAACGATGCCTTGCCGGCAGAGGCCAGCGCCAACATGCTGGCTGAAAACGACCAGGTGGTGCTTTCTGTGGCGGGCACGCCGGTGCAAGCCGAGTTGGCGGGTGCGTTTGTGGATGTGGCGGGCGCGGCGCTGGATTTCAGCGTGGGCACCGGTGACGTGCGGATTGCGGGCACTGCCAACACCGCTGGCGAGACCTGGCTGTACAAGAACGTCATCACCGTGGGCGGTGATGTGGTCGATGCCATCGTCAAGTTCAATTCCATCACCGGTGGCCGGATGGACGCTTTTGACAGCACCCAGAATCCGTACTCAAGCACCCTGGGTTCGCGTTCGCCGGCCACATTCCTGCAGCCCAATTTCACCTGGAATTCCACTGGCGGTTCGGCCAACTTCTCGGTGTCGTTCATCGTCGGCGGCAGTTACAACGCCAGCACCAACCCGACCGGTACCGCGATCACCCTGCGCAACGTGGTGGTCAATTCCTACGACCTCGACAGCACAACGAGCAGTTCGAATGGCACGGGGGGCAACCAGTACACCTCGTTCACCAATGTGGGGGGGCTGGACCTGAGCAGCACGACGGCACTTGTGGCCAACAAATCAGGTGTAACCACGACGGTTGAACCCGTCTCGACCTCCAGTCCTGGCAACATCACCTCAGCCCCCGGAACGACCACAGGTGACAACTACCGGATGCGGGTCTCGTTTGATGAATTGTCCAGCTTGACCTATGTGGTGGGGGCCCGAACGGGCGCAGGTTTGGCGTACTACGGTCTTGATTTTTCTCAGGGCCCCACCTTTACCAATCTGGCGTCCTACGACCTGCTGCTGGGCGGTGGTGCCGTTCAGACCAGTGAGTCAGGCAGTACCGATACCTTCACACTGGCACTGACGTCCCAGCCCTCGGCCAACGTCACGGTCACCCTGACGGGGTTGGACGCCACCGAGGGGCGCTTGTCGACCAACACCTTGACCTTCACCTCCGCCAACTGGAACACGCCGCAAACCGTCACGGTGACCGGCCTTGCAGATGGGGTGATCGATGCGGACATCACCTACACCATGACCGCCACGGCGACCTCCACCGATTCTCGCTACGACGGTCGGCAGGTCCTTGTGGATGCGACCAACCTGAATGTGGACGTGAGCACCCCCCCGCCAACGGTGGCCATCGCGGTCAGCCCTGCGGATGTGAGCGAGGGGGATGCCGCCGAGACCACGGCCATGACCTACACCGTGAGCTTGAGCGCAAGCACCTCGGCCGATACGCTGGTGACCCTGGATCTGACCGGCGGGGCCAGTCGCCTCACCGACTACACCCTGGCGGGTCTGACGACCACGGCCACCGCGGGCCGCTACACCCTCACCATCCCGGCCGGCCAAACCTCCGCCAGTTTCACGGTCGATCCGACGGGCGACACGGTCTATGAAGGGCCTGAAACCGTGGTCGCCACCTTGGTGTCCTCGGTATCCAACAGCACGAACCTGACCGCGACCACGTCCAGTGCCACCGGCACCATTCACGATGAAGGCGGCAGTTACGACAGCGACAAGCCGACGCTGACGATCAACGATGTCAGCATGGAAGAAGGCAGCGATGCGGTGTTCACCGTGGCCTTGTCCAATGCATTGTCGACCGATCTGCCCCTGACGCTGACCTTGGCCACCGGTGGCGCCAACAGTGCCGAGGCAGCTGATGTGGGGGCCATGGTGGTCACCTATGTGGCGGGCGGCACCACCTACACCCTGACCCCGGCCAGCGGGGTGTACACCGTGCCGGCGGGTGTGACGACCCTGACGGTGACCGTGCCCACGACGAGCGACACGGTGTACGAGGGCCCCGAGACCTTCACGCTCAGCGCCAGCACGACCAACACCGCGGTGACGGCCACCGATACCGGCATCGGCACGATATTGGACGATGGCACGGGCACCGACGGCAACGATGCCGGCACGGGTGTCGACAACGACAAGCCCATCCTGACGATCAACGACGTGACGGTTGAAGAAGGCAGTGCAGCCGTGTTCACCGTGAGCCTATCCAACGCCCTTGATGCCAACTTGCCCCTGACGCTGAGCCTGGGCACTGGGGGCGCGAACAGCGCCGAGGCGGGGGATGTGGGCGCCATGGTGGTGACCTATGTGGCCGGCGGCACGACCTACACCCTGACCCCGGCCAGCGGTGTGTACACCGTGCCGGCGGGGGTGACGACCCTGACGGTGACGGTACCCACGACGAGCGACACGGTGTATGAGGGCGCCGAGACCTTCACCCTGAGCGCCAGCACCACCAACACGGCGGTCACCACCACCGACACCGGCACTGGCACGATCTTGGACGATGGCACGGGCGCCGATGGCAACGATGCGGGCATTGACGTGGACAACGACAAACCCGTCTTGACGATCAACGATGTGACGGTTGAAGAAGGCAGCGATGCCGTGTTCACGGTGAGCCTATCCAACGCCCTGGAGGCCAACCTGCCATTGACGCTCAGCCTGGGCACCGGTGGCGGCAGCAGTGCCGAGGCGGGGGATGTGGGCGCCATGGTGGTGACCTATGTGGCCGGCGGCACGACCTACACCCTGACCCCGACCAGCGGTGTCTACACCGTGCCGGCGGGGGTGACGACCCTGACGGTGACGGTGCCCACGACGAGCGACACGGTGTATGAGGGCGCCGAGACCTTCACGCTCAGCGCCAGCACCACCAACACGGCGGTGACGGCGACCGATACCGGCACGGGCACCATCAAGGACGATGGCACCGCTCTTGATGGCAACGACCCTGGTACCTCGGTGGACAACGACAAACCCACCCTCACCATCAACGATGTGAGCACCGAAGAGGGCAGCTCGGCGGTCTTCACCGTGAGCCTGTCCAATGCGCTGGAGGCCGATCTGCCGCTGAGTTTCTCGCTGTCGACCTCGGCCGAGAGCGAGACCGCCGAAGCGGGCGATCTGACCGGCGCCATGACGGTGACCTATGTGGTGGGCAGCACCACCTACACCCTGACCCCGAGCAACGGGGTCTACACGGTTCCGGCAGGTGTCAAGACCCTGACCGTGGCGGTGGCCACCACCGGTGACACGGTGTACGAAGGCGCCGAGACCTTCACGCTCAGCGCCAGCACCACCAACACGGCGGTGACGACGACCGATACTGGCACGGGTACCATCACCGACGACGGCACGGGCAGCGACGGAGATGACGGTGGCAGCACGGTGGACAACGACAAACCCACCCTCGCCATCAACGATGTGGTGGTCGAAGAGGGCAGCGCTGCGGCCTTCACCGTGAGCCTGAGCAACGCCATGGAGGCGCCCCTGGCCCTGACCCTGTCGCTCTCGACCGACGCCGTGGGCGAGACCGCAGAGGCCGGTGACCTGGCGGGGACCCTGGTGGTGAGCTACACCGCCGGTGGTACCACCTACACCATCACCCCGGTGGCCGGTGTGTACCTGGTGCCCGCGGGCGTGACGACGCTGGCGGTGTCGGTGCCCACCACCAGCGACACGGTGTACGAAGGCGCCGAGACCTTCACGCTGAGCGCGAGCACCACCAACACGGCGGTGACGACGACCGACACGGGCACGGGCACGATCAAGGACGACGGCACGGCCACCGATGGCGACGATTCGGGCACGGGCGTGGACAACGACAAGCCCTCGCTGACGATCAACGATGCCACCACCGAAGAAGGCAGTGATGCGGTGTTCACCGTGAGCCTGAGCAATGCGCTGGAGGCCGATCTGCCGCTGAGCTTCACCCTGGGCACGGGCGGTGCCCACAGCGCCGAAGCCGGCGATGTGGGGGCCATGACGGTGAGCTACACCTCGGGCAGCAGCACCATCATCCTGACCCCGGTGGGCGGGGTGTACACCGTGCCCGCTGGCGTGACCACGCTGACCGTGAAGGTCAGCAGCACCAACGACTCGGTCTATGAAGGCGCCGAGACCTTCACGTTGAGCGCCAGCACGACCAACACGGCGGTGACCACCACCGACACCGGCACGGGCACCATCCAAGACGACGGCACGGCCCCCGACGGCAACGACGAAAACGCCACCGCCGACAACGACAAGCCCACGCTGACGATCAACGATGCCACGGCCGAAGAAGGCAGTGCCGCGGCGTTCACCGTCACGCTCAGCAATGCGCTGGAGGCCAGCCTGCCGCTGAGCTTTGCCCTGTCGACCGACGCGCCCAGCGAATCGGCCGAAGCCGAGGACCTGACGGGCGTGCTCGTCGTGACCTACGTCTCGGGCGGCAGCACCATCACCCTCACGCCCTCGGGCGGTGTCTACACGGTGCCCGCCGGGGTGACCACCCTGAACGTGGCGGTGGCGACGACCAGCGACACGGTGTTCGAGGGGGCCGAGACCTTTACCCTGAGCGCCAGCACCACCAACACGGCGGTGACGGCCATCGATACCGGCAGCGGCACCATCCTGGACGATGGCACGGCCACCGATGGCAACGATGACGGCACCAGCGTGGACAACGACAAGCCCACGGTGTCGATCGCGGTCAGCCCGGCCGATATCACCGAGGGTGACGCCAGCGAGACCAGCGCCATGACCTACACGGTCAGCCTGAGCAATGCCTCGGCCACCGACACGCTGGTCACCCTGGACCTGAGCGGCAGCGCCACACGCCTGACCGATTACGCCATCGCGGGCCTGACGGCCACCGATACCGCCGGTCGCTACACCATCACCATTGCCGCGGGCCAGACCAGCGCCAGCTTCAGCGTCGACCCGGTGGGCGATACCACCTATGAAGGCCCAGAGACGGTGGTGGCGACCATTGTGTCCTCGGTCACCCACAGCAGCGTCAGCCTGAGCAGCACCACCGCCAGCGCCACCGGCACCATCCACGACGAGGGCGGCGGCTACGACAGCGATGTGCCCACGGTGGCGATTGCGGTGAGCCCCGCCGACATCAGCGAGGGTGACGCCAGCGAAACCAGTGCCATGACCTACACGGTCAGCCTGAGCAATCCTTCGGCCACGGCCACGGTGGTGACACTCGATCTGAGTGGCACGGCCACGCTGACCACGGACTACGCCGTGGCCGGCCTGACGGCCACCGGCACCGCTGGCCGCTACACGATCACCATCCCGGCCGGGCAGACCAGCGCCAGCTTCACGGTCGATCCGGTGGGCGATCACAGCTACGAAGGGCCGGAGACGGTGGTGGCGACCATTGCGTCGGCCACCACCAACAGCAGCGTCAGCCTGAGCCGCACCACGGCCAGCGCCACCGGCACCCTGCACGACGAGGGCGGGGCCTACGAGAGCGACTTGCCGTCGGTGACCATTGCCACCAGCAACATCACCGAAGGCCAGACCCTGTCGTTCACGGTCAACCTGGAGACGGCAGCGACGATCCCCTTCGTCTATCCCATGAGCTGGACCTGGGGCGCTGGCATCACCCCCTCGGATTACACCGGCAGCTTGCAGATCACGCACAACGGTCCGGCGGGCAGCCAGGTGGTGTTCGACCGTGTCAACGGCACGGTCACCATCGACCCGGGCATCACGTCCTTCACAGTCACCCATGCCACCGTCGACGACTTCTTCATTGAGAGCAGCGAAACGGTGGTGCTGCAGGTCGCGGGGGTCAGTGCCCATGCGCGCATTGCCGACAACGATGGCTTTGCCCGCGAATTGTCGATTTCTGATCCGGTGGCCGAAGAAGGCAGCGCAGCGGTCTTTGATGTGGTGCTGTCCAACACGGTGACCGGGGGCTTCCCGCTCAAGTTCAACCTGGGTGTGGATGGCAGTTACACCGCCGAGCCGGAGGACATCGGCCTGACCCTGGTGGTGACCGTGGCGGGCAGCAACACCCCGCTGGTCCCCGATGCCAATGGTTTCTACAGCATCCCAGGTGACGTCACGACCATGACGGTCAAGGTGCAGACCACCTCGGACAATGTCTATGAAGGCCCCGAAACCTTCGCCCTGTCGGCCACCACCCCCAGTCCTTTTGTGAGCGCCACCGATGTCGGTGTGGCCACCATTCTGGACAACGGCATGGCCAACGATGGCGATGACATTGACAGCGCGGTGGACGACGACCACCCCACGGTCTCGATCGCCGTCAGCCCGGCCAACATCAGCGAAGGCGACGCCAGCGAGGCCGACGTGATGAGCTACACGGTGACCCTGTCCAATCCGTCGGACACCGACACGGTGGTGACCATCGACCTGAGCGGCAGCGCAACCTTGAGCAGCGACTACGCCCTGGCAGGCCTCACGCCGACCGGCACCGCAGGGCGCTACACCCTGACGATTGCGGCAGGTCAGACCACCGCAACGTTCACAGCCAATCCAGTGGGCGACGCGGTGTATGAGGGCGCTGAAACCGTCACGGCCACGGTGGTGTCGGCGGTGACCAACGGCAGCGAGAGCCTGGACAAGACCACCGACGTGGCCACCGGCACCATCCACGATGGCGGCGACGCTTACGACAGCGACGTGCCCACGGTCTCGATCGCGGTGAGCCCGGCCGACATCGATGAGGGCGACGCCAGCGAAAGCAGCGCCGTGACCTACACCGTGAGCCTGAGCAATGCCTCGGCCACGCCCACGGTGGTGACGCTGGACCTGAGCGGCAGCGCTTCGTCCTTGAACGACTACACGCTGGCGGGCCTGACGGCCACCAGCACGCCGGGTCGCTACACCCTCACCATTCCCGCCAACAGCACCAGCGCCAGCTTTAGCGTGGACCCTGCGGGCGACACGGTGTATGAAGGCGCCGAGACGGTGGTGGCCACGATTGTGTCCTCGGTCACCAACAGCAGCGTCAGCCTGAGCAGCACCACCGCCACCGCCACTGGCACCATCCACGATGAAGGCAGTGGCGACGACAGCGATGTGCCCACGGTGGCGATTGCGGTGAGCCCGGCCGATATCAGCGAAGGCGATGCGCTGGAGACCCCGGTGATGACCTACACGGTCAGCCTGAGCAATGCCTCGGCCACCGACACGGTGGTGACGCTGGACCTGAGCGGCAGCGCCACCCTGAGCACCGATTACGCGCTGGCGGGCCTGACGGCCACCGGTACGGCGGGCCGCTACACGATCACCATTGCGGCGGGCCAGACCAGCGCCAGCTTCACGGTGGACCCTGTGGGCGACAACGCCTTCGAGGGCGCCGAGTCGGTGGTGGCGACCATTGTGTCGTCGGTCACCAACAGCAATGTCAGCCTGAGCAGCACCACCGCCAGCGCCACCGGGACCATCCACGACGAGGGCGGCCTGTACGACAGCGACAAGCCGACGGTGGCCATTGCCGTGAGCCCCAGCGTGATCAGCGAAGGCGACGGCGCCGAGACGGCCGCCATGACCTACACCGTGAGCCTGAGCAATGCCTCGGCCACGGCCACGGTGGTGACCCTCGACCTGAGCGGCAGCGCCACCTTGGGCACGGATTACGCCCTGGCAGGCCTGACGGCCACTGGTACGGCGGGCCGCTACACCATCACCATCCCGGCGGGCCAGACCAGCGCCAGCTTCACGGTGGACCCCGTGGGCGACAACGCCTTCGAGGGCGCCGAGTCGGTGGTGGCGACCATTGTGTCGTCGGTGACCAACAGCAGCGTCAGCCTGAGCGCCAGCACCAGCGTGGCCACCGGCCAGATCACCGACGACGGGCGCCTGATCGACGGCCAACCCTCGGACGACGATCGCCCGGTCATCACCATTGGGGATGCCAGCACCGAAGAAGGCAGCGCGGCGGTTTTCAGCGTGAGCCTGAGCAATGCCCTGACCACCGACCTGCCCCTGAGCTTTGCCCTGGGCACGGGTGGCGCCAACAGCGCCGAGGTGGGCGACGTGGGCAGCCTGCTGGTGACCTATCTGTCGGGCGCCAACACCGTCACCTTGAATGCCAGCGAAGGGGTGTACACCGTGCCGGCAGGGGTGACCGCGCTCACGGTGAGCGTGGCCACTGTCGGCGACAATGTGTTTGAAGGTGCCGAGACCTTCACCCTGAGTGCCAGCACCACCAACCCCATGGTCGGCACCACCGACACCGGCATCGGCACCATTTTGGATGACGGCACCGCGCCCGATGGCAACGACGCCGACACCGACCCGGACAACGACAAGCCCACCCTCACGATCAACGACGCCACCGCCGAAGAAGGCAGCGCTGCCGTCTTCACGGTGAGCCTGAGCAAGGTGATGGAGGCCACGCTGCCGCTGCGCCTGTCGCTCTCGACCGAGGCCCTGGGCGAGACCGCCGAACCCAACGACCTGCCGGGTGCCATGGAGGTGAGCTACCTGCTGGGCGAGACCCGCTTTGTCATCACCCCTGCCGATGGCCTCTACAACGTGCCGGGAGGCGTGGGCACCTTGACCGTGAAGGTCCTCACCAACAGTGACGATGTGTACGAAGGCGCCGAGACCTTCACGCTCAGCGCCAGCACCGCCAATCCAGCGGTGACCACCACCGACACCGGCACCGGCACCATCGTCGACGACGGCTCGGTCACCGATGGCGACGATCTGGATGGCGTTCGAGACAACGACAAGCCCACGCTGACCATCAGCGATGCGGTCACCGAAGAGGGCAGCTCGGCGGTGTTCACCGTGAGCCTGGACCATGCCCTGGAAGCCAATCTGCCGCTGACCTTTGCCTTGGCCACGGGCGGCGCCAACAGCGCCGAGGCGGGCGATCTGGCGGGATTGACGGTCAGCTACGTCTCGGGCGGCAACACCATCGTGATCGATCCGATCGCGGGGGTTTACACGGTGCCGGCGGGCGTGACCGGCCTCACGGTCAAGGTGGCCAGCACCAGCGACGATGTGTACGAGGGCGCCGAAACCTTTGTGCTGAGCGCCAGCACGACCAACACCGCGGTAAACACGACCGACACCGGCCGCGGCACCATCACCGATGACGGCACGGGCAGCGATGGCGACGATGGTGGCAGCGGCGTGGACAACGACCAGCCCACGCTGACCATCAGCGATGCGAGCACCGAAGAGGGCAGCTCGGCGGTGTTCACCGTGAGCCTGTCGAACGCGCTGGAGGCGAACCTGCCCCTGAGCTTTGCACTGGCCACCGGTGGCGCCAACAGCGCCGAAGCGGGCGATGTGGGGGCCATGACGGTCAGCTATGTCTCGGGCGGCAACACCATCGTGATCGATCCCATCGAGGGCGTTTACACGGTGCCGGCGGGCGTGACCAGCCTCACGGTGAAGGTGGCCAGCACTGGCGACGATGTGTACGAAGGCGCCGAAACCTTCACCCTGAGCGCGAGCACGACCAATACCGCGGTGACGACAACCGACACCGGGCGGGGCACCATCACCGACGACGGCACCGGCAGCGATGGCGACGATGTGGGCAGCGGGGTGGACAACGACAAGCCCACCTTGACCATCAGCGATGCAATCACCGAAGAGGGCAGCGCCGCGGTGTTCACCGTGAGCCTGGACCACGCGCTCGAAGCCAGTTTGCCGCTGAGCTTTTCGCTGGCCACCGGGGGCGACAACAGCGCCGAGGCCGGCGATGTGGGGGCCTTGACCGTCAGCTATGTGGATGGCGAGGGCGTCACCCGGGTCATTCCCTTGAGTGGTGGCGTCTACACCGTCCCGGCGGGCGTGACCAGCCTGACCGTGAAGGTCGCCACCACCAGTGACGATGTGTACGAAGGCAGCGAGACCTTCACGCTGAGCGCGAGCACGACCAACACGGCGGTGACGACGACCGACACCGGTGTGGGCACGATCAAGGACGACGGCACGGTGGTCGATGGCGATGACGAGGACACCAGCCGCGACAACGACAAGCCCACGATGACCATTGGCGATGCAACGACCGAAGAAGGCAGCGCGGCGGTGTTCACCGTGAACCTGTCGAACGCGCTTGAAGACAGCCTGCCTGTGACCTTTGCGCTGGCAACTGGCGGCGGCAACACGGCCGAAGCCAGCGATGTGGGCACGATGGTGGTCAGCTATGTGGACGGCCTTGGCAACACGCAGGTGATCACGCCCGTCGAGGGCGTGTACAGCGTGCCCGGTGGCGTGAAGGCCCTGACCGTGAAGGTGGCCACGACCAGCGACGATGTGTACGAAGGCAACGAGACCTTCACGCTGAGCGCGAGCACTCCCAACAGCGCGGTGACGACGGCCGACACGGGCACGGGCACGATCAAGGACGATGGTCTGGCGCCCGACGGCAGCGATGCCAACGACACGCCGGACAACGACAAGCCGACGCTGACGATCAACGACGCGACGACCGAAGAGGGCAGCGCGGCGGTGTTCACGGTGAGCCTGACGAACGCGCTGGAGGCCGATTTGCCGTTGCGTCTGACCTTGGACACAGACGCCGACAACAGCGCCGAAGCCGGCGATGTGGGCACGATGGTGGTGACCTATCTGGACGGCAGCACCACGCGCACGCTCACGCCGGTGGACGGTGTGTACACAGTGCCGGGGGGTGTGAAGACGCTGACGGTGACGGTGCCCACGACCAGCGACGAGGTGTACGAAGGCAGCGAGACCTTCACGCTGAGCGCCAGCACCACCAACAGCGCGGTGACGACGGTCGACACGGGCATGGGCACGATCCTGGACGATGGCACGGCGCCCGACGGCAACGACGAGAACACCACGTCGGACAACGACCAGCCCACCCTGACGGTCAGCGATGTGACGGTGGAAGAGGGCAGCTCGGTGGTGTTCACCGTGAGCCTGGACCATGCGCTGGAGGCCGACCTGCCGCTGGCCCTGGCTTTGTTGACAGGCGATGACCTGAGCGCAGAGCTTGGGGATCTTGGCAGCATGACCGTGAGCTACCAGGATGGTGCCAACACGCGCATCCTGCCCTTGGTGGATGGTGTTTACCAGGTGCCTGGGGGCGTGCGCATGCTCTCTGTGCGTGTGGCCACGGTGGCAGATGATGTGTACGAAGGTGCGGAGACATTCCAGCTCAGTCCCAGCACGCCGAATGCAGCCGTGTTGGTGGAGGCACCTGGCACAGGCACGATCTTGGACGATGGCACGACGGCCGATGGCGATGATGAGGACACCAGCCAGGACAACGACAAGCCGACGCTGACGATCAACGACGCGACGACCGAAGAGGGCAGCGCGGCGGTGTTCACGGTGAGCCTGTCGAACGCGCTGGAGGCGGACTTGCCGCTGCGCTTGACCCTGGGCACGGG
>JACCDV010431713.1_pt1 | contig 19797 bp, 23 predicted proteins | sample 7446131 | NCBI WGS metagenome assembly JACCDV01 (sample SAMN15323448, study PRJNA562643) | freshwater metagenome | isolation source: river surface water | place: USA:Blue River Watershed | collected 2017-08-17 | reverse complement strand
CTCTACAAAGCCTTTCAGCGTGAGCTGGGAGGCTTTTTTCATAGAGTTGGGACATTGCGTTAGTGGAGGTGATTCGTTAACTAGTAACTTTAAAACACTGAAAAGGAAATAATTATCTTACTCATACGTTACCTTATTTTTTGATAATTAAACCTGTTTACTAAGTTTCCAACAAGTCCAATGACCAAAACTGTCGCCGTTTTACTACTATTTTTTGTCGCCCTGATGGGTTTTTTAGTCTATTTTACAAGAAAGACAGAAAGGAAAAAGGCCGCTGCTCGAGACCCTTGGGAACTCGCCAAATCCTATGATGTTCGCGGTTTGGACTTATCTCATTGGAACGGTAAAGTTCTATACGATGGCTTGGATTCCTTGGACTTTGTGTTCCTCAAAGTTAGCGAAGGGGATAATCGAGTGGATGACACCTTTGATCAGCATTACAAGGCCTTCCGCGAACGCGATATTCCTGTGGGAGCCTATCATTTTTTTCGCTTTGATGTTGATGGCAAGGAGCAGGCAAGACATTTCATTCGCCAATTAGACGGCCGCCGCTTGCAGCTTCCGCTGGTGATCGATGTGGAGCAGCATGGCAACCGATATGTGGAACATACGAAAGTCAGGAAGCGCCTGCATGCCTTTATGATGGAACTCAAAAAACATAGCAATCATAAGCCGATCATTTACACGAATGGGGATGGCTATCGTGACTTTATTGAGGAAGAATTCGGGAATCACACACTTTGGTTAAGCTCCACCAATACCTGGCGACCTGCCATGATGGATTGTACCTTTTGGCAATTCAATATTGACGCCGACCTGATGGCGATTACGCATCGGGCGGATTTAAATGTTTTTCGGGGGAGTCGGGAAGAGTGGGAAGAATACCTTCAGGAACATAAGCCTTATGTTGTATCAATGAATTGATAATCTGTTCATTAGCCTTGTAGTATATACCAAAAATATATACCTTTAGAAAAAAAAACGATGAAAACTTTATCGCTCAAATTGGATGATCATATTTTTGATGAGACAGAGGAAATAACGGCACAATTGCATTTGGCAAGGAATCGTTACATCAATGAAGCCGTTAATATGTACAATCTCGTACAAAAGCGGAGATTGCTAAAAAAAGCATTGGCCAATGAATCCGCTTTGGCTACGTCCGAGTCAATGGATATATTACGGGAGTTTGAAGCGCTCAGCGATGGAAATTAGGCAATTTGATATTTGGCTAGCCAATCTGAATCCAAGCAAAGGAACCGAGCCGGGTAAAACAAGACCCGTTGTTGTGGTGCAAACGGATTTATTAAATGATACGCATTTGTCCACCCTCATTTGTCCTTTGACAACCAATGTCCAACCAAAATTGGAATACTTGCGTGTGCATTTATCAAAGGGCCAATTGGAATCATTAAGTGATGTGCTCGTAGATCAAGTTCGTGCCATTGATAATACGCGATTTATATCAAAATTGGGGCGCTTGACTCAAAATCAACAGATAAAGCTCAAGGCTAATCTGAGAATTATGCTTGATTTGTAATCAGAAATTTGAAACTTACACAAATATCCTAAACCTATCCCCATGAAAAAACTATGTATCCTCTTGCTATTAGCAAGCTTCGCCTCCCATGCCCAATGGATCGACCTATTCAATGGCCAAGACCTCAACAACTGGAAAATCAGCGAAAATCCCGCCTCTTTCCGTGTTGAAAACGGTGAGCTCATCGTCAACGGAAACCGAGGTCACCTTTTTTACAATGGCTACACGCCCAAAAATTTCGAAGTACATGCCCGTGTCAAGACCTACGCCGGTGCCAATTCCGGTCTCTATGTTTGTACAAAATTCCTAGAAAACGATTGGCCTAAACAAGGCTATGAGATTCAGGTGAATAATTCGCATACCGACTGGCGTCGTACCGCATCCGTTTACGGAATCGTGGATACCAAGGAAACCTACGTGAAAGACGAGGAATGGTTTGACCTAAACGTCATCGTGCAAGGAAATCACATCATCACCAAAATCAACGGCAAAACCATTATTGATTATACGGAACCGGCTGAGCGCACGAATGGCAGCGACCCACGAAAAGTTCAAGCGGGTACGATTGCCATTCAAGCACACGATCCAAAAAGCAAGGTAGCTTACAAACAAATTCAAATCAGGGAAATCAAATGATGACCCAAGCCGATTTTAAACCCCTCCTCAAACACGGAAAAGTTTTTGTGTTGGATGTGCGCGATCAAAAAGATTTCGATGAAGGTCATATTCCTTGGGCGAAACACATTCCCTTGAAGCAACTTGCAGAAAGAATACAGGAACTGCCCACCAATAAACCCATCATTACCGTTTGCGGCAAAGGGGGAGGACGCTCCGCGGAGGCTGCCGCGATGATTCCGGGGGCCGACTGGCTGGAAGGCGGGACGAATGCCTATTTTGGAGAATAAAAAAAGAGGAGCTCGATAAAGCTCCTCTTTCCTTTTTATAAATCGACTGCCTCGCCGTAGGCCGCTTCCGTCGCGCCTTTGAAGGCCTCGGAAATGGTTGGGTGGGGGTGAACCGATTTCATGATTTCGTAGGCTGTGCTTTCCAACTTACGAACGACAACCGCCTCGGCGATCATTTCCGTCACGTTGTAACCAATCATGTGGGCACCTAGTAATTCACCGTATTTGGCATCGTAAATTACTTTCACAAAACCATCGCGCGCTCCAGCTGCTGTTGCCTTACCCGATGCCACGAATGGGAATTTACCTACTTTGATATCATATCCTGCCTCGATCGCTTTCTTCTCTGTCATTCCCACAGAAGAAATCTCTGGCGTGCAATACGTACATCCTGGAATGTTTGAGTAATCTAACGCTTCCGTCTTGTGACCCGCGATCTTCTCCACACAGATGATACCCTCTGCCGATGCCACGTGTGCTAATGCTGGACCCGGTGTTACGTCACCAATCGCATAATAGCCTGGGATATTCGTTTCGTACCAAGCGTTTACTGGAATACGTCCCTTGTCAACGATGATTCCTACTTCCTCTAAACCGATGTTCTCCAAATTGCAGATAACACCCGCCGCAGAAAGTACGACGTCACATTGAATATCTTGATTGCCCGTTGGCGTTTTTACGCTCACTTTGCAACCTTTTCCTTTGGTATCCACCGACTCCACGCTGGATGAAGTCAGGATCTCAATACCCATTTTCTTGTATTGCTTCGCCAATTCCTTCGAAACATCTTCATCCTCTACGGGAACGATATTTGGCATAAATTCAACGATCGTTACTTTCGTTCCCATCGCCGCATATACATAAGCAAACTCCACACCAATCGCACCGGAACCGATGATCACCATCGAATCAGGACGCTTTTCCAAGCTCATCGCCTTGCGGTACTCGATTACTTTTTCGCCATCAATCGGGATATTTGGCAGGGCACGCGCACGTGCACCTGTCGCAATCATAATATTTTTTCCTTCGTAAACCGTCGCTTTTCCATCGGCATCCGTCACTTCCACCTTTTTACCTGGTTGGATCTTACCGAATCCCATGATCACGTCGATCTTGTTTTTCTTCATCAAAAACTGAACGCCTTTACTCATGCTGTCGGCAACCCCACGTGAACGCGCGATCACGGCAGAGAAATCAGCTTCGGCTCCTTTTACGGTAATTCCGTAATCAGATGCATGCTTGATGTATTCAAATACATTCGCAGATTTCAATAATGCTTTGGTCGGGATACATCCCCAGTTTAGGCAGATTCCTCCCAAAGATTCCTTCTCCACGACTGCACATTTTAAACCTAATTGAGAAGCTCGGATAGCTGCTACATAACCCCCTGGGCCTGAGCCTACCACGATCAAATCGTATTGTTGCGCCATTTTATTGCTTGATTTAAATGAATGAGGCCGCAATTTAGTACAAAATCGGGTATATTTGTACTTTAATTAGCAGAAATCCACATGACAAGAGACAGGTTCAATGACCTGAAAGCCAGAATAGAGGCTTTAAGGAGGTATCTTTGACTACGATCATAAGAAATATTTAATCTCCGAACTGGAGACCGTCACGCTCGACCCTGAGTTTTGGAACAATCCTGAAAAGGCAGAAAGTACCATGCGGGAAATGCGTGGACTGAAGTTTTGGACGGATGGATTCGACCAACTGTCCCGCGGGCAAGACGATTTAGAAACCATCTGGGAATTTTATGAAATGGGGGAGGCCACGGAATCTGAAGTAGATGCCGAAGGCGCCAAGCTCGAAACCATGCTCGAATCCCTCGAGTTCCGAAAAATGATGTCGGAAGAAGGGGATAACATGAGTGCCGTTCTCGAAATCAATGCCGGAGCCGGTGGTACCGAATCCCAAGACTGGGCATCCATGTTGCTGCGCATGTACCACATGTGGGCGGAAAAAAATGGCTTCAAAGTTCGTTTGGTCGATGAGAACGCCGGGGATGTTGCCGGTATCAAATCCGTGACCATCGAAGTGGATGGGGAATTTGCCTATGGGAATTTGAAATCAGAAAACGGTGTTCATCGCCTGGTTCGGATTTCACCGTTCGATTCCAATGCGCGTCGTCATACCTCGTTCGCATCGGTTTATATCTGCCCTTTGGCAGATGATTCAATTGAAATTGATATTAATCCGGCCGACATCGATTGGGACACTTTCCGCTCGGGTGGGGCAGGTGGACAGAATGTCAACAAGGTGGAAACGGCGGTTCGTTTGACCCACAAACCTTCCGGGATTATCATTGCCTGTCAGCAGGAACGATCGCAATTGCAGAATAAAGAAGTTGCCTTGCGCCTATTAAAATCGAAGTTATATCAAATTGAGATTGATAAGCGGAACGCGGCCCGTGCCGAAGTGGAGGCGGGCAAGAAGAAAATCGAGTGGGGGTCTCAAATCAGATCTTATGTGTTGGATGATCGTCGGGTGAAAGATCATCGGACCAACTACCAAACATCGAATACGGAAGCCGTATTGGATGGGGATATCAATGAGTTTATTAAGGCTTATTTGATGGAGAATTAGCAAACTTACCTTTGGCAATCCTCCTCTGGTTTGCCAAAGGTAGTGCTAGGGAAACAAAAACCTTATTCTTTAACTGAATCTTCCTCGAGCTTTCTCAAATATTCAACTAATTGATCTTTCGCGAGCGATAATGCGATTCCGACTGCATACGAGGTAATGGCATTCCCTAAAAAAGAAGATTCTTTCTTCTCGGATTTCTTCTCCGACTTATCGCTGGATAATAACGAATACAATAAATACGCACCTGCAACAACGGCACCTGCAACTAGGATTTGGGTGCCTTTTTCTTTGGCAACCTGCTTAATGTCGGCGATTGATTCACCTATTTTATCTTCGTAATTAGCGGCTTCCGCCTCTAATTGTGCTTTCTTATTCTTTATCTGACTCATCCTCGGTAATGTCTTCTTCTACAATTTCTTCTTCTGATTCAATCTCTTCAGTGGGCTTACGAAAACTAGCCATCATAATCCCCCCCACGATAAAACAAGCTCCAGAAACAATTAAATGTCCCCAAAATGGACTGCCTAAATAATCATTTATCAGATTAGCGATTCCGTGTAATAGGAATAAAACGCCGATACCTAAGGCGAATGCCAAAATGATGAATTTAACCAATCGTTCCAATAGGGCCTCTAAACGCTCTTGAATATCGAGTTTAACGAGTTCAAATTGCGTTTTTAGGTAGTTTTTTAATAAATCGACCAAGCCGTTATTGTCGAAAAATCCCATCTAGCGTTGTTTTAATTTGGCCTCAATCGAATGTTGCGTATGTGGCACTAAACGTAAACGTTCTTTGGAAATCAATTTGCCTGTATCGATGCAAACTCCATACGTTCCGTTTTTGATACGCATCAATGCATTCTCAAGGTTTTTGGCGAATTTTTGTTGGCGTACGGCCAACTGATTCATACTCTCTTTTTCTTGGGTATCCGCTCCATCCTCCATCACTTTCGAGTTGCCCGAGGTGTCGTCCGTTCCTGGATCATTTTTTTTACTCAAAGCCGCGCGTAAGTATTTTAATTCCGCGTTTGTCTCTTCTAATTTCCCTTTGATGATTGCTTCGAACTCTTTTAATTCTTCTGCTGAATAACGATTCTTCTCTTCCGTCGCCATAATTGTTACTAGGTTTAATCCTCAGAACTTAAATTTATAATTGATTGATTTTCAGCACCTTACTGAATACTCTTCGTTCTGTTCTACAAAGATAATTTTATTGCCCAATTTTGTATGCTGATTCATATAAAATCTACGACAAATTTTTAATCAGTTGATTTTGAGCTCTTTGTGCCATTGAATCCATCCCCGAATCGCCATCAGAACGAAGACAAAATAGAGCCCCGCGGTCATCCATAAACCGTTCACTAAATACATAGCCACATAGGCGCAGTCTACAAATATCCAGAGTACCCAGTTTTCAATTCTCCTTTTAGAAGCCCAGTAGGTCCCAACTAAACTCAGGCCTGTCAAGCTGGCATCCCAATAGGGGCTTTTCGCTTGCGCCGTATAGTTTTCATGAAAATAACCCGCCCCAGCTCCGTAAAGTCCAGCGATCACTATGCCAATGACTACAAATAGTAGCGAACTTTTTTCGGGTCTCCAAGTTGACTCGACATTTCTCCATTGGTACAATCCATAAACTCCCATGATGATGAATAGTCCTTGTAATTCCATATCCGAATAGAGTCCTGCCTCATAAAAAACAACCATATAGATACTTGAGGCAATGATATTCCAAACCCAGGCAACCCAGTGGCGCTGGCTCGAAAAATAGACTCCGAGCAGGGAAGTGATTATACCGGCCGCCTCAATCATTTGGCTTGGTTTTTAGCATAATAGGCACAGAAATGGGTAATGCTGCAGGCCGAACATTTTGGGGTTCTGGCCAAGCAAATGTAACGTCCATGCAAAATCAACCAATGATGCGCGCGTGGAATAATATCATCCGGCAAGTGTTTAATTAGGGCTAATTCTACTTTCAGAGGCGTTTTCGCAGAGGCAGGAACTAATCCCAATCGTTTGGAAACTCGAAATACATGCGTATCGACCGCCATGGCCGGTTGGTTGTAAATCACCGAGGCAATCACATTGGCTGTCTTGCGTCCGACTCCTGGTAGTGTTTGTAGATCCTCCAAGGTTTCAGGAACCTCGCCATTGAATTGATCTACTAATTTTTGCCCAAGACCCAAGAGATGTTTGGCCTTGTTATTTGGATAGGAAACCGAACGGATATACGAAAATATTTCATCCACACTGGATTCCGAAAGTGCCTTCGCGTCAGGAAATCGATGGAAAAGGGCAGGCGTTACTTGATTAATACGCTTGTCGGTACACTGCGCCGAAAGCACGACAGCCACCAATAATTCATAGGGATTGCTGTAATGTAATTCCGTTTCCGCCTCCGGAAAGGAGCTGGAAAAATGAGAAATAAAAGCTTGAAATCGTTCCTTTTTAAGCATCACTTGGATTTTGATGCAAAATAAGAAACAATTTCAAGATTAAGATTGAATCGACTCGCGGTGTTTGGAATATTCCAGAATACGATCAATCACGCGCTCAGACGGTGCCACATAGGCCTGGTCCAAGGCATTTTGTACCTGTTGTAGGGATGCAATCTCCGACTGCTCCGCTGAATTGAAAGTGTGTTGGGTGCCTACAAAAGGCTCATACAGATTTTTAATCAGGTCATTTGGGGTAAAGCTTTGCGTCATAGGCAATCTCTTGTTTGTTTAGCATTTTCCTCAGGTTAATCAGCGCATAACGCATTCTTCCTAAGGCCGTATTGATGCTAACGCCAGTTTGGTCCGCGATCTCCTGAAAACTTAAGTCCTCATAATGTCGCATGACCAATACCTCACGTTGCTCATCAGGTAATTTTTTTATCATTTCTCGAATGTTCTCCACTTGATCCGCCTTCATTTGCTGCTCCTCCGCCGAGTCCTCTGCAAAATCAAAGCTGTTGAAAACCTTCGAGCCATCTTCCAATACAATCGTCGGATACCGTTTATCCTTCCGAAAATGATCAATCGCCATGTTATGTGCGATGCGTAGAATCCAGGGTAAAAATTTCCCTTCTTCATTGTAGCGGCCCGACTTGATCACGTCAATCGCCTTAATATATGCTTCTTGCATCAAGTCTTCCGCAATGTAGCGGTCCTTGACAATCAAGTAAATGGTTGTATACACTTTGGATTTACTACGTTTGACCAATGTTTCAAACGCTTTATCGTCCCCTTGGATGTACGCTGATAATAAAGCCGCATCGCTAACCTGAATTTTAATCATAAAACTTCAAAATTGTTAACGTAGAGGTTTATCTCATATTGTGTCTCCTATCGATTTTGTGGGCGAATTGTTTTATTTCTGTCTTGATGACGTTTCAAATGTAGCCAAAACTTTTTTAAATCAAAATGGTTTTAATTTTAACCGTGACAAAATTTTAGCAAAAATCTTATCTTTTTTGGTATTTAGCGAAGGGCATTTCCGAAATTCTGTAGCTTTGTACCCATATCTAAACAATACATTTCCCATGAAAAAAATCTTATCAATTGCCTTCGTCATTTGTGCCGCAACTGCTCAGATGTTCGCGCAAGCTATACCCGCTGACTATGCAGGTACCTTTAAATTATCTGAAAATCCTTACGTAAAAACAGTCACTATTTCTGTGAAAGACAGCAAAGTGATCATGTCAGCCGAAGGTTTTCCAGATGCTGAATTAGCTCCAGGAAAAAATGCCGATGAGTTTGCCTTGGAATCCATGGGTGGAACCGTTGCCTTTGTTCGCGAGGCAGGTGCTGTAAAAGGAATTAAAATCGAGGCGCAAGGTCAAGTTTTGACAGGTCAAAAAGAAGGCGGTTCAGCCTTGGGTGATTATGTGGCGACCTTTAAAATGGCCGACAATGAATACGTAAAGAAAATTGTTATTGCCATGAAAGACGGCCAATTAGCCTTGAGCTCGGATGCGAATCCCGCGGAAGGTGCCATTTTGAAGCCTAGCAACGAAAAAGATACTTTCTCTGCGACCATTCAAGGTTACGATGCGGATGTGATTTTCTCGCGCGCGGCAGGAAAAGTTACGACAATCAAGCTCTCTGTAGCGGGTGGTCAAGTCGTGCTAACCGGCGATCGCGAATAATTTGATAAATGGCTAGGTTCCCAGATAGAGCCTAGCCATTTATTTTAACGCTCTTTTGTATAGCTGGATCGTATTCTCTAATCCATAATACAAAGCATCACACACCAAGGCATGGCCGATCGACACCTCATCCAAAGGTGCCACATTGGCCTTAAAGAATGCCAAATTATCCAAACTTAAGTCATGTCCTGCATTGATCCCTAGCCCCAATTGGCTAGCACGAAATGCGGCTTTGCGGTAAGCCGAAACCGCCTGCGTCGGATTCTCAAAAAACTGTTCCGCATAGGGTTCCGTATATAATTCGATGCGATCCGTCCCCGTTGTCGCAGCCGCTTCCACCATCTCCAATACCGGATCCACAAAGATGGAAGTTCGGATTCCGGCATCCTTAAACTTGGCGATTAAGGCTTGCAATAATCCTTGGTGTTGGATCGTATCCCAGCCATGATTCGAGGTAATCTGCCCCAAGGCATCCGGGACCAACGTAACTTGCTCGGGTTTGACCTCTAATACCAATTCCACAAAAGAAGCCTCCATCGGATTCCCCTCAATGTTAAATTCCGTCGTCACAACTTCCTTCAACGCTCTTACATCCGAATAACGAATGTGACGCTCATCGGGTCTCGGATGAACGGTGATTCCCTCCGCCCCAAAGCGTTCACAATCCAAAGCCACCTGGATCACATCCGGATTATTCCCCCCACGTGAATTTCGCAAGGTGGCAATCTTATTGATATTGACACTGAGTCTAGTCATAGCAAAAAAAAGGCCGGTTTAACCGGCCCTTGGATTAAATTAAGTTATGTGCCGCAAGGTACTCTGCAATCTGCACCGCATTGGTCGCTGCTCCCTTACGAAGATTGTCGGCAACAATCCATAAGTTCAAGGTATTCTTCTGTGTTTCGTCCCGACGGATACGTCCCACAAACACCTCGTCTTTACCATGTGCCGTGATGGGCATTGGATAAACAAAATTCTTAGGATCGTCTTGAACGATGATTCCTTCTTCCTTCTCCAAAATCGCACGCACCTCCGCTAAATCAAAATCGTTTTCGAATTCAATATTCACCGACTCCGAGTGTCCTCCGATTGTCGGAATTCGTACCGTCGTCGCCGTCACCTGAATCGAATCATCCATCATGATTTTCTTGGTCTCCAAGATCATCTTCATCTCCTCCTTCGTATACCCATTCTCTAAGAACACGTCGATATGTGGCAATACGTTCAAATCAATCTTATGTGGATACACTTTGTTGTAATCCGTCTTCCCAGCACGCTCGTCGAATAATTGATCCACCGCCGCTTTTCCTGTTCCTGTCACCGACTGATATGTCGAAACCACCACACGCTTGATTTTGTATTTCTTGTGCAATGGGTTCATCACCACGACCATTTGGATCGTCGAGCAGTTTGGATTTGCGATGATTTTATCTTCGGGCGTTAATGTGCTTGCATTGATTTCCGGAACTACCAATTTCTTGGTTGGGTCCATCCGCCAAGCCGATGAGTTATCTACTACCGTAATTCCTGCCGCCGCGAATTTCGGAGCCATTTCCAAGGATGTTCCTCCACCCGCCGAAAAAATAGCCACATTCGGTTTCATGGAAATTGCTGTCTCATAACCTACCACGTCAAATTCCTTTCCTTTGAAAGCAATCTTTTTACCGATGGAGCGCTCTGACGCTACCGGAATAATTTCAGTGACAGGAAAATTTCTTTCCGCTAATACTTTCAAGATTTCGCCGCCAACCAATCCCGTGGCGCCTACAACAGCAACTTTCATGTTTATTTGAATTAAAAATTATACTTCCAGTTCAGTGCCAATGTCGCTCCCTGCGCGCCATAGGTCTTCATTTCAATGCTCAGTTTAGGTTGTTCACCCACCAAACGATTGTACCTTGTTAAAGCACGTTTCAAGTGTCGCATACTGATGGTTCCCACATATACGTTAACCAATGCCGCCGTACCAATCGTCGAAAAATAAAACCCATCCGACACATGGCCTGGTTTCAATAAGGAATAAAAAGAAACCCCCAGCCCCACACTCGATATCCAAGTCATCAATTTTCGCTGCTGTTTGAATTTATTAAACTCAAAACTTACGTCGGGATCTTTGGACTCCAACAAAGGAATCTGCAATGCCAACGGATTTTCAATGACCTGACGCTTATAAACGTACTTATTACTTAAACCTTGTTGGATCTGCTCAATCGGGAAAAGTCGCTCCGTCGTATTTCCCTGCCCCCAAGAATGATGGGTTGTGCAAAAGAATGCCAAAAGGAGTAATTGCCTGATTTTCACGAATCAAACGAGGATTTATAGCCTGCAAAATTAGGGCTTAAATTCTGAATCGAAAGGATTTTTTTGATAAAATCCATCAAAATAGTGGATGGCAATCGGGGAAATACACAAATCAAGCGGAACATCATGTACATCCACATCTTGAATATGCGTAAAAGGTTCATCCAGACACAAACCAATCTTCAAAACATCCGGTCTGCACATCGGTAAAAAACGATCATAATATCCCTTGCCATAGCCTACTCGATTTCCTTTTTCATCAAAGGCTAACAAGGGAATAATTACCCAATCAATGTCTTTTGGCGAAATTTCCTGATGCTGTTTTGGATCTGGCTCCGATATGCCCAAGGGAGATTCGATTAAGGGAATATTGGCGTCATGTAAATAAGCAGCTAATTGATGCTCGTCCTGCTTGACCAAGGGCAAAGCCATTTGGTGCCCCAAATTCACCAATGTTTCATTGATTCGTTCCGTCGAAACCTCCCGGTTCTTGGCGATGGATTGAAAACTCATGATTGTCAACGGCGCTTGGAACTGCGTCACAAAATCCATGAACTCCATCTGGAGGGATTCATTAAGTAGGCTGAACAAGCGCTCCGACCAGTTTTTTCGTCGGGCCAAGGCGAGCGGACGGATGCGGGATTTGTTCATGACGTTGACCTGAGTTTTTCGGTATTTTTTCTTATTTTTGCTTCAATTTTGCCGATTATTTCATAAAAAACAACAAGACTGTGGCCTTTAAGGAATACAAAAATTTAGATTTTGCTGCTGTAGCGGACGAGGTGCTAAATTTCTGGAAAGAGAACAATATTTTTGACAAGTCGATTTCCTCACGTGAGGGGAATCCGACTTTCACATTTTTTGAAGGGCCACCTTCCGCTAACGGTACGCCGGGTATCCACCACGTGATGGCACGGACCATCAAAGACATTTTTTGCCGTTACCAAACCCTAAAAGGAAAGCAGGTGAAACGCAAAGGCGGTTGGGACACGCACGGTTTGCCCGTTGAATTGCAAGTAGAAAAAGAATTAGGCATCACCAAAGAAGACATCGGTAAATCCATTTCCGTCGAAGAATACAATCAAAAATGCCGGGAGACCGTCATGAAGTTCACGGATCAATGGAATGATTTAACCAATAAAATGGGTTATTGGGTGGATTTAGAGAATCCCTACGTAACCTACCAAACGCCCTACATCGAGAGTGTTTGGAATCTATTAAAGCGTTTGTACGACAAAGGCCTTTTGTACAAGGGCTATACGATTCAACCTTATTCGCCTGCGGCGGGCACGGGTTTATCGTCCCACGAATTAAACCAACCTGGTTGCTACCGGGATGTGAAAGATACTTCACTAACCGCGCAATTTGAAGCGATTCAGAACGAAGCCTCAGCCTTCTTATTTGAGAAATCGGCCGGAGCGCCTGTATACTTATTAGCTTGGACGACGACGCCTTGGACTTTGCCGTCCAACTCAGCTTTGACGGCGGGTAAAAACATTGATTACGTTTTAGTTAAGACATTTAACCCTTACACCTATCTGCCGGTACATGTCGTGTTGGCAAAGGATTTGGTGAAAAATTATTTCCAAGCAGCGGCCGAAAATGGTGATTTTGAAGCCTATGTAGCCGCCGAGAAAAAACCGAACGCGATCCCTTATCAAATCGTAGCGACCTTCAAGGGTGCCGATATCGCGGGGATTGAATACAAACAATTGATGCCTTACGTCCAACCTAAAAGCCCTGCGTTCCGTGTGATTCTGGGTGATTTTGTGACGACGGAGGACGGTACGGGTATTGTTCATACGGCACCGACCTTCGGTGCGGACGACTTCCGTGTTGCCCAGCAAAACAACATCCCAGCTATTTTTGTCCAAGATGAAAATGGCAAAGATGTGCCTTTGGTGAATCGCCAAGGCTGTTTTGTGCAAGAGGTTACGGATTATGCGTTAGAGCCTGTGAAGGAAGCTTACTTGACCGATGAGGAGAAAGAAGCTGCTAAAATCAAACAAGGAAGAGATAAATATTTATCGGTCGACGAGCGTATTGCGATTCAGTTGAAGACCGAAAACAAGGCCTTCAATGTTCAGAAATTTGATCACCCTTACCCTCATTGCTGGCGTACGGATAAACCCGTTTTATACTATCCATTGGATTCTTGGTTTATCAAGACAACGGCTGTTAAGGATAAATTGATTGCTTTAAACAATACGATCAACTGGAAACCGGAGTCGACCGGAACCGGACGTTTCGGAAACTGGTTGGAGAATCTGGTGGATTGGAACCTATCTCGCTCCCGTTATTGGGGAACCCCATTGCCGATATGGCGGACGGAAGATGGTTCGGAAGAATTGTGTTTCGGATCTGTGGAGGACTTGGTGAAGGCGCTGCAAGATGCGATCGTATCCGGGAAATTAACAGGAGAACAACAAAAGGGTAATGAGGCGTTCATTGCTGCCGTGAAAGCGGGAGAGGCTGATTTACATCGTCCCTATGTGGACAATATTTTTGTCCTAAGTGCCTCAGGTGTTGTGATGGCACGTGAATCGGATTTGATCGACGTGTGGTTTGATTCGGGTGCCATGCCTTTCGCCCAATGGCATTATCCCTTTGAAAATCAAGAGATCTTTAAGCAATCCTATCCAGCAGATTTTATCTCGGAGGGGGTTGATCAAACACGTGGCTGGTTCTTCACGCTTCATGCGATTTCGGCCATGGTGGAAGATTCGGTGGCGTTTAAAAATGTCGTGTCGACGGGTCTCGTATTGGATAAGAATGGGAACAAGATGTCCAAGCGTTTGGGCAATGCCATCGATCCATTTGACACGTTGTCGAAATACGGTGCTGATCCGACACGCTGGTACATGATTACGAATGCCCAACCTTGGGATAACTTGAAATTTGATTTGGCGGGAATTACCGAGGTGCGTAATAAGTTCTTTGGTACCTTGACCAATACCTATAATTTCTTTGCACTTTATGCGAATTTGGATGGCTTCACGCCGGATAATGGTGTTAATTCAGCGCATTTAACTGAGTTAGACCGTTGGATCTTATCCAAATTAACGAGTCTTGTGGCGGAGGTCGATGAGGCTTATGGCCAATATGAACCAACGAAGGCGGGACGTGCGGTGCAGGATTTTGTTTGTGATCATTTGTCCAACTGGTATGTTCGTTTGTCACGCCGACGTTTCTGGAATCCGGAGGATACAAATCAGGGCATTTCGGCGGATAAAGCAGCAGCTTATCAAACATTACACACTTGCTTAACGACGGTTGCTCAATTGATGTCGCCGATCGCGCCGTTCTATGGCGACTGGTTATACAAGAATTTGACGGGAGCGGAATCGGTGCATTTGACGGATTTTGTGAAGGTTAATGCGGCGTGGCGAAATGAGGATTTGGAGGGTTCGATGGACATGGCACAACGCATTTGTTCTTTAGTTCACTCGATTCGTAAGGTGCATAAATTAAAAGTACGTCAGCCGTTAGCGCAGGTATTAGTTCCCGTATTGCAGGAGTCGGTGCGTGAGCAGATTCGTAAAGTGGAGGATTTGATTAAGTCGGAGGTCAATGTAAAATTGGTCAATTACTTAGATGATGCCTCCGGCGTATTGAGCAAAAAAGTAAAACCGAACTTCAAGGCCTTGGGTCCGAAATTTGGAAAAGACATGAAGGCCGTTGCCGAGGTAATTACGAACATGCAGTCGACGGATTTAGCTCAAATTGAATCGGAAGGTTCAGCAAGTTTACAGGGTTTTGAGATTGCTTTGGGGGATATTGAGATTGTTACTGAGGATATGCCGGGTTATTTGACTGCCTCAGAAGCAGGATTGACAATTGCCTTGGATAATACCTTAACGCCAGAATTAATCCAAGAAGGAATGGCACGGGAGTTTGTGAATCGGATTCAAAATCTGCGCAAGGATTCGGGATTTGATGTGGTCGATAAGATTGCAATCGTGGTGGAACAAGGTCCTGCGGCTTGGATGGAAAGTATTCAGGTGTTTGGTGCCTATATCCAGCAAGAAGTTCAAGCCTTACGTATTTCGATTGAGCCAAGTCTATCAGGCGAAAAATCCGAGTTGGTGATGGACGATGTTCATTTATATGCGCAAATTCAGGTCGTAAACGAATAGCCAATGGTATTCAATTCCTTGCAATTTTTGGTGTTTTTTGGAATTGTTACCTCCGCCTATTTTTTATTGGCTCACCGTTTTCGTTGGATACTTTTGTTGGCGGCCTCTTGTTATTTTTACATGGCCTTCCAGCCTGTTTACCTGGGTATTTTAGGGTTTACGATAATCGTTGATTATTACGCAGGAATTTATTTGGAGAAATTTGAAGGCAGGTCAAAAAAGCTTTTTTTGGCGGCAAGCCTTCTCGCAAATATTGGCGTTTTAGCCTTTTTTAAATATTTCGGATTCTTTACGGGGAATTTGACTGCTGTGGCTAATCTATTTGGCTATTCCTGGCACTTCCCCACTTTATCCATTTTACTTCCCATCGGTCTTTCGTTTCACACCTTTCAGGCGATGAGTTATACGATTGAGGTTTATCGGGGGCATCAAAAAGCGGAACGAAATTTTGGGATTTATTGTCTGTATGTGATGTTTTATCCCCAGCTTGTTGCGGGGCCTATCGAGCGTCCTCAAAACTTGATTCATCAATTTTATCGAGAGCATTTTTGGGATACTGCGCGCGTTCAAGCTGGTTTATTTCAAATGCTGCAGGGTTTATTTAAAAAGGTCGTGATTGCTGATCGCTTAGCGATTTTGGTCGATTCCGTTTATGGCAGTCTTGCGATTCAATCGGGTCCCAATTTGATTTTGGCATCGGTGTTTTATTCCTTTCAGATTTACTGCGATTTTTCGGGATATTCGGATATGGCGATTGGCGCAGCGAAGGTGATGGGTTTTGATTTGATGACCAATTTTAATGCACCTTACATGGCGAAATCCATCCCGGATTTTTGGCGTCGGTGGCATATATCCCTATCAACTTGGTTTAAGGATTATGTGTACTTTTCGTTAGGAGGAAATCGGGTGTCGGTACCGCGTTGGTATTTGAACATCATGATTGTTTTTGTCATTTCTGGATTTTGGCATGGTGCAAGTTGGAACTTTGTAATCTGGGGAGCATTGCACGGGATATTCCAATTACTCGGGTTAACGATCAGCCGCTATCTTCCAGCTCTTTCCCCCGAAAAGGCTAGAGGTATTTATTTGCGCTTATTGCAAATCTGGACGTTTGTATTGGTTAGTTTGGCTTGGGTCTTTTTTCGGATTCCATACTTTTCGCAAATAAAAACTTATTTCACGCGTTTATTTCATTGGCAGTCAGATGCACCCTTAGGGATGCATTTTAATGAGGTGATTTTTTGTCTTGTCTTGATTGTCGGATTACAGATTTGGGACAAGGTACAGCCGAAGAAGTTGTCAAATTTTTGGCTAATGATGCCCATGATTATCCTCCTCATTTATTTCTTGGGGGTGTTTAATTTGAAACAGTTTATCTATTTTCAGTTTTAATGAGAAAAGTATTTGCCTGTAGCGTGTTGCTTTTTTTCTTGGGGGTACTCGTATTGAGTAGCTCGGAGTCTGCGATGCGTTGGCTTTCTCATGCGCGGTACCAAGACGACGGATTGTTAGGTTCGGATAAATACCGATTTGGGGATTTGTATGGCTTGTCGTATTTACCTGCTTTCCGACTGGAAAAGGATTCGAGTTTGATTCGTCATCAAGTGGCTAACCAGGAGATTCGGGATATCGAGTTGACTATTTTGGGGGATAGTTACCTCTATAGTTATGTGCAAATGGATACATCTAACTTTGCTCGGACAAAAAACGTTACTTTTCGGAAGTGGTCGGATAGCAATTTGGAACCCTTACGTGTTCGTCCCAATGCAACTAAAAAAGTGTTACTTATTGAAACGGTCGAGCGAAATGCTTGGACGATATTATCCTTGGAACGTTTAAAGCCACAATTAGAACAGATTTCATCAGATAAGCCTTGGTACACTTCATTTAACGATTATCTTTTTGAGCTTATCTATCATCCTCAATTGGAGCAAAACGTAGATTTTACGCTTTTCAATTTGCAATTATTTAGTCCATTGAAATCCTTAAAATCAAACTTCCATTCGAAGGTGTTTAATCGTTCCCCGACGGGTGTAACGGTCTCGAAAAATGGGGAGTTTCTATACATGCGTGAGACGGTGGATTCCTCGCAGCGTTCGAGTTCCTTTTATCCCATATCGAATAATGAGCTTCATGAATTAGGAAATCGAATCGTGGCAATGAATCAATATGCCAAAATGAAAGGTTTTGACGAAGTGATTTTTGTTATCATTCCGAATCCCGTTGTTTTTACCGGTACCGAGTCGAAAGTAAGTAATCAATTGGTGCCCAAATTGCAGTTGGAATTAGGGGATAAAGTTCGCTTTGTGGATCCGACGATGACGTTGATGGAGGGGGGTAAAAATTATTTTTTCAAATCGGATTCCCATTGGAATCAAAAAGGGGCCCACGCTTGGTTGGCTCAATTTAATCAATATTTGCTCAAGCTATAAATCATGCGCGCTAACCGCTGGGGTCTAATACTTCGTGTTTGCTTGTTGTTTGGTATGCTTTTGGCTGCTTTGCATGGGAATGCGCAGAGTCGACGAATCCTACAATCCAAGTCGGCGCAAGAAGCCCTCTTCCAAGAAGGCATGCGTCACTACATGAAGGAGGATTATGCGGAGGCGATCATGGTCTGGGAGAGTTTGTCGGCTGTTCTTCCTCAAGAACCTTCCTTGGCTTTTTATTTAGCCAAGTCTTATTTGTCGGAGAAGAATAAGAGCCGAACCTTAAGTTATGCGCGCAAGGCACATGAATTATCGCCTTTTTCACTTGATTATGGGTTGTTTTATGCGGAGCAATTATTGGCCGACCGGCAGGTTTCGGAGGCGATTGCCTGTTTAACGAAATTGAGTCAATATGACGAAGGGCATCCGGAGGTTAATTTACTGTTGGCTCAAGCCTATCTGTGGTCGGAGCAGGGGGGGCGTGCCTTGGAAGCGCTGGATCGAGCGGATCATTATGTGGGGGAATATCCCGCTATTATTCGCACGAAAGCCTATATTTATTTGAAGCAAAAGCAATTGATTAAGGCCCTGCATGCAGGTATGCGTTTGGTCGAATTGGATGATGAAGAGTTGTTGCTTTCTTGGGAGCAGATGGATGTGGCATGGGATCTAAGTCAATCGGATTCGGTAAAGGCAGATTTAATACGTATGCAGCGGAAGAATCCTGAGCAAGGTCAATTGGCATTACTTTTAACCAATGTTTACCTGCATCAAAAGAACTTTGATTCGACACTTGTTCAATTACGCTTGGCCGCGGCTGATCATGAGGTATTGCCATCGATGGTGGCACAAGTGACGATGAAGGTTTTTGAGCAGATTGATGATCCCATGAAATGGGAGTTGGCCAACCAACTCGCTGGACACTGGTTAACTGTTTATCCGAATGAGCCCCGCTTTTTAGCGATCCAAGGAGATTTATATGTCAGTGCATCTAAAATTGAACAGGGACAACGATTTTATCTGCAGGCTGCCCGGATGGGGGACCCGAAGTATGAAGTTTGGTCGCGGATTATTCAATTGGACTTTGAGATGAACGCGATCGATAGTGCGCTTGTTCATACGGCGGAGGCTTTGAAATATTTCCCTGGGCAAGGTTTTTTGAATTTTCAGATGGGATTTGCCAGCTATTTGAAAGGGGAAATTGTGCAATCGATTCGTTACTTGGAAATCGCGAAGGGCATCATCAAGCCCTCGGAAAATTGGAACACACAATTGTATTCCATCATGGGAGATGTCTATCATGCGCTAAATCGGCATCGAGAATCAGATGCCGCGTTTGAACAAGTATTATTGTTGAATCCCAATGACGAACATGTTTTAAACAATTACAGTTATTATTTGTCTTTGCGGAAGGAGCAATTGGAGAAGGCTGCTCGGATGTCGAAGAGATTGGTGGAGGCTTTGCCGAAGGAGTCAACGTATTTAGATACCTATGCCTGGGTATTGTATCAGCAGGGTAATTATCAAGAAGCTTTACGTTATTTGGAGATGGCGATTGAGGAGGGGAAATCACCCAGTTCTGCGATTTGGGAGCATTATGGGGATGCGCTCTATCGTTTAGGTCGATTGGATGAGGCCGTTAAAAGTTGGAAAAAGGCGAATGATTTGCCAAATGCAGATCAAAACCTGGAGAAAAAGATTAAGATGAAGCGAATTGTCGAAAATTGAGATAATTTTGCATATTCATAAAGCAATGGTGCGACTAATT
>JACCDV010243642.1_pt1 | contig 19799 bp, 10 predicted proteins | sample 7446131 | NCBI WGS metagenome assembly JACCDV01 (sample SAMN15323448, study PRJNA562643) | freshwater metagenome | isolation source: river surface water | place: USA:Blue River Watershed | collected 2017-08-17 | reverse complement strand
ATTGAAAATATAATAGATACCATATATAAACAACTAACTATAAAATATAAAAATTAAAAAATATACATAAAATGGAAATTACAATAGCTACACTTGAAGAATACAACGATATACAAAGGGATAATAATAGTTTTAATAAAATTAAAAAAATAACATTTGGAGACTTTTTTAATAGCTATATTAAAACATTTCCAAAATCATTAAAAATCGTCATATTCGGTAAAAATTATAATAAAAAATTACTAAATTTAGAGAATACGAATATTAAATATATTAAATTTGGTCTGGATTATAATAAAAAATTACCAAAATTAAAAAATACAAAGGTAAAATATATAGTATTTGGAGGCTGTTATAATAAAGCATTACCCCCGTTAAAAAACACAAATGTAAAATACATAAATTTTGACCATAGCTATAATCAACAATTACCGGACTTGCGTGATACAAATGTAAAGATATTATTGTTTGGATACTGTTATAATAAGCAATTACCAAATCTAGAAAATACTAATCTTAGAACACTTTTATTTAGAAATAATTATAAACAACCATTACTTAACCTAGAAAATACAAATATCACATGTATATATTTTAAATTGATTCATAATAGGATTAGGATGATAAATACGGCTAATCTTATGAAAATATATATATCACGCCAAAAAAAAATAAAAAATATTCAAAAATATACAAATCAAATATTTAATATTACAGAAGTGCGTAATATGTATCTTATAAAGAAAAAACTAAATACATATTTAATATATATAATATATAATATCATTTTTATCCCATATGAAATATATAATTATATATATTTAAATTATAATTTTACATACGATGCATTTTTTTAAAGATATGTTTGACTGCATTAATGAACCTAGTATGAATGAAATATTTAATTGCGATTAAAGTGTTAATTAAAAACGGGATATTTATATAAAAACATAGATGAATATATAATTTCTAATTTATAAATAATAATGAGGAAGAAAATAGGGAATCATATTGTTAAAAAAATAATAAATAGTATAAAACTATACAAACGGAAACATCGGAAAACAAAGAAGAAAAGTATATCGGGACGCAACAAGATGAATACTATAAGAAATGTGAGAAGAAGTAAAAAGAGGACGATTAGAATGACTGATGCATATACGCATCGTAATATGGACAAATACATAAAAAAAATATACTTCGCAGGGGGCGGTGGCAGCGGTATGTCGGGAGGTAAAAAACTAGGCCAAGGCGCATCAGGTTGTGTATTAACTCCCCCAATTCCCTGCAACGACAGGAAGCAAACCTCCAAAAACATCAGTAAAATCATCGAACTTAACCGTGAAAACAAACTCGACGATATTGAAAACGAAATAAACATAAGTGATAAACTTAAAACAATAGATAAACATGGCTATCACTTTGCTATAATAAAGACATACTGCAAACTACGCAAGAATATTATCCGCAAAGATGTCGTATATATCGATGACCGCCAAAAGACAAAATATAAGGATAAATGCACGATTAATAAAAATAGAAATTATATAAATCTAATACAAAATAATGCGGGCATCAACCTCGACAATATGCTAGATAACAGCTCGCTGCATCATGATGAGAAAATCATTATTTATAATCAATTCCGTAGTATTATTAAACATCTCTTTATAGGGATGAAAAAGATGCATAAACTCCATATTATACACGGAGATATTAAACCGAATAATATGGCTGTGTTTAAGGAAAATAATCATGTTAATATATTATATTTTGATTATGGTCTGTCAATAGATATGGCGGAGGTAAATATGAATCGGGCGGACCATATCGGGGTGTTCGGCACGCCGGGCTACATTGCACCGGAGAAATATATCGCTTCCCACATTTTCAAATATTCCAACAAATATAGTCTCTCGAAATTAAAAGACAAAGAAAACGCAATGACACTTATCCGCAAAATTAATAGTATTATCATGGAAAACGAAATTGACGTCCAAAGTGTTGATATTAATATTAACAAAACGCGTCTCGGTATCTCCATTGCACATGATTCGCATATTGTGGATAAGAACAATAATATCATTACTCCGCGGGATATTGAAAACATATTTTATGACATACTCGAACATATTCGCAATCAAACGCTAACTACGGTTTTCTATGAACCCATAAATGGTTTCCTATATAAAGAGGATATATATGCCCTTGGTATGACAATATACCAGATATATGACCGCTTTAAAATTAAGCATAATCCGCTTTTCCTGAATCTCGTCTCGAATATGATTGCGCCGGAGCCGAAAAACCGCTATAATATTATCCAGTGTTTGAAACATCCTTTTACAAATGGAATTGATTAATGGCTGCGCGTTTGCTTTTGCTGATATAATCGTTATTATGTAAAATAATATTTTCTAATATATTAAATATTATTGGGACCGAATGACGATATTTGATAAATATAAGTTATGGATATGGGATTTTGATGGAACCCTTATAAGATATAGCACATATAACAAAATTACAAATCCCCGAGTTATAACTGCGTCGGTGTTGGGTGAATGTTTTCCAAATTGGAGAGATTTCCGTGATTTGGTTCTTCACTTGCGGAGGATGGGATGTTATATGGGTATCGCTAGTTTCGGGTCATCTGCGTTTATATATGCATTTATGTGTCGTATATTTGGCGAGGGGCAAACATATTTTACAGGAGCGAATATAATAACTCCCGCGGACCGGGCAGACATTCCCGCGGATAAGAATGGATATATATCGCAACTAATGAGGTTATATAGTATTGTTGGTCCCGAGTGTGTTATATTCTTCGATGACAATGGGGCTAATATTAAAAATGCGATTAAAATGGGGGTTAATGCTGTTAAAATAGGGAATGTGGGGGAATATAACTATGGAGGGCTTTCACACAATATATATGATGGAAACAATGACGATTATTTTGGATTTCACACAATTGGATATTATTACAAGAATACCGCTAATATAAGCAATGGATACCAAATATTATACATTATATTAATATTTCTATTTATATATGGTATTTTTATAATGTAGGAGATATGACACTACTAAAATAGGGGAAAAAATAAAAAACTATAAATATAAAAGAATATATTGTAAAAAAAAATTTTTCTTGGTTTGATAAGATATAATATATTATTTATATATAATCTTATTAACAACTCACTTTATTTTTTAATTTTATGTAGCTAGTCCAAGGGCTTCGATGGCTTCCTTGTTTAAAAGCGGGGGTATGTTGGCATTTTTATCCTCTTGTTGTCCTCCTACCATTGATTCATGAGCGGAATACAAACTATCCTTATACTTTTTTATAGTTCTTTCATCTAAACTGTTTATATTATAATAATGAGTAACAAATTTTGTCCCCCATATTGAATCATAATTTCTTAATTTTATAAGATAATCATATTCATTTTCCCCCAAATTTTTGTTAAAAGGAAAATTATCGCTACCAAATTCAGGAGGTTCTATACTTAAATATTGTCTTGTCTCCTTTGTATATGGCTTTTCATTTATTCTTTCCATTGCTATATATTTTCTTGTTTTCTTTTTTGTATCATCTAACTTTTCTTTATTATATTTATCCATTAATATATTTGTAAATCGTGAATGGTATTCTGTATCATGTTTAGTGTCGTAGCATCTAAGGGCTTTGATAAAGGTTATTATATCTTTATCATCAACAATTTCAAAAGGAACCATAATACCCAATTGAGCTATAAGTTTATCCTTCTTTGTTTTAATTTGTTTATTATAAACCTCCATAACTTTGGCTTCACACTCATATGGCATAGCTCCTCCAATATATCTGCTGTATCCTCTATTACCTATCATATATCTAGATGAGACTCCATTTAACTCATCCTCTTGGTTTGTCGAGGGTTCTCTTCTACGATTATATATTTCATTTATTATCCTTCTATATTTTTTATATAATTCTTTATCCTGGTCTTGAAGTTCAGCTTCAACTTGGTCTAAAAAATTACTTGAATCATCAGCCATAAAATCATATGTATGTTTATCAATCTTTTCTTGTTCAATTTTATTCCTTCTTAATATTATTTTTATATTAGCAATTATTTTTTCAGGGTCAGCAATCCCTTCATCTTCCGGATATGTAGAAAAGCGAATAACATCAATTAGATTTAATACTTCTTTTTTTTCATCTTCATCGTCAATCTTATTTTCACCTTCTATTTCACCTTCTATTTCACCTATTAGTTCATTATAACTTCTAGAATCAGTTAAATAGTCATAATCAACCATGTTAATATTATATTTTTTCAATATTTCATTAATACGGTCAATGATATTTTTTTTGTCTTGACTTATATGGTCATTTAATCTAAACATATTTTTAACTATATTGCCAATACCTATATCCATTTTATTACCTAAATCGTTAATTTCATAATCTTCATTATAAAATCCCTCATTAACACCAATTAATCTAAATAATTCATTTACCGAAATAATATTTTGTTCGCCATATAATCTATGTAATGAATCAATATAATTCCATATACATAATTTATATTTAAGTGTATTAAATATATATTCCAAACAAACAACATGATATAATGAATTTTCAATAATGTTTAGTTTTTCGCGTGCGTTCCCCTTTGTTTCTTTTTTATATTCCGTAAAATCCTTTCTTATTTTAATTAAATAACTATCACCCTCGAATAAATTCCCGTGTGTTTTAGGAATATAGTTTTTTTGCACACTATTAACATCCTTTTTTTCTACAATATTTTTATTTGTAAATATTTTATTTAGTAATAGTTTTCGCTTTGTTAGTTCATCCTTATAACTAGGATTGTATTGTTTTTTTCTTTCAGTTCCGCTAGCTCCTGTTTTTCCCCTCTTTATTAACTTTACTACATCAGTATCCTCAAAATCCTTCCCTGTAAATTCACTAGAATAACCGAGATTATTATTACGGCTTAATAATATATCATGAATATCACATAATAAAGATGGCGTATTTTCAATTGATTCTTCGTATGAGTTTGCATTTCCAATAACGATATTTGTTAATAGCATTAGGGGAATAGGGGTTTGATTTTGAGAACTAGGCTGGGAGCGTTTTTCTCTCGCCCCTTGAAGCCGCGGGAAATATGAATCATCTAATATAGACGTTGCAGAATCTTTATGTTCGAAATATTCTCTTACTGATATATACATATCTTTATTTTCCTCATATAATGTAAGTAGTGTTTTATTCACGAAAGGCGCTGTCATAAATAGCAGATTCAATTTATTTTTTTCGGTAGCTCTATTTAACTTAGCAATTGTAAAAGCCCCCATATCACGCATAACAATTAATTTCGGGGAAAACGCACAAAACTTCAATATCTTTAAGAAATTCTTATAATACGTATAATATAGATATTTTATTCTCATTTCCATATCGTCATCTGGGCCAACTTGTTTGCCATCAATAATAAATTGACTTTTGTTAATTTCTATTTTTTTCCCCTTAAATAATTTCCTATATTCGCCTGCATGATGAAATAATATATTCATGTGTTTAATATTTTCCTCTTTTTTAAATATTCTATCCAACTTGTTAATTGCAATATATGCACTCGACACGAAAGACGTTATATCTCCGCGAAGTTTCTTTATCTGCATATCAGCTATGGCATCATCTGTTGAGAATGAGTCGCGCAATATTCCCAAATCTATCGGTTCGTAATCAACCATCGAATCAAAACCCAATGCCTCTACCCTTGCGGCTAAATTCTTATATATTTGTTTCTGTTCCTCAAATATTTTGCTGACATCGTTTATTTTTTCCTTAAATTCATTATATATATCCATACGTTGTTTTACGAGTTCCATGATGCTACGGGTTTTACTATCGTATTTGACATCGTCCCCCTCTTCGATAATACGTTTATTAAGTTGAACTATTTTGCCATATGTATCGAAACTATTGATGTAGGCCAATGCATCTCTGTATCTGCGGAAGGCCTTGTTAAGTTCTATTTCACAATTACGGAGGTCATATATTCGACATTCGATGAATCCAACCTTACTAAACGTTAATTTATCAGTTAGGGGAATTAGCTGACAATTATCCTTAATGTTGAATATATTTCGCTTCTTACCTATCATATTAGGCCCGAAGAAACTGGCGCCCGACCCGAATACTTTGAGGGTGAATTCGTTGCGGACTTCCCCTAATTTTTTTGTCATTTCATCATAGAATTTTCCCTCCTCAATCGTGTTGGCCGTTGCTATTTGAATCATTTTTTTGCATGGTTCATATACGCTTGTGGTCATGAAATATTCTATCACTTTTAGTAGATTTTCCATTATATTCATCTGTTGTTCTATTTTCTTTTGTTGAATATAACATATTTTGAGTTTAATATTTGAGTTGCCGATTATTTTTCCATCGACGGGGCTGAACTTCGATTTAACTGCCCCTACTACTTCGGTTAATTTTTTTTGCGCGGCGTATAATGTGTTTTTTAGTCTTCCACCTGCGGGAGGCTGTTTTTTGGTTTTTTTTCGCGGTATTATAACATTATTGATTATTTTCCGCGTCGCCATCTTTATTTGTTTTATTTGATATTTTATATTTTGATATGGTTGCGAATACTTTTTTCTGTCTTCTCCCTATTATATATTATTCTATATTATATTATTGAATTTTATATATTAATTTTTTTTTCATATGCACGTAGTTAAATTATTTAGTTTAAATTCTATATGATTAGTATTTAAAAATATAAAAAAATAAATAAAAATAAATGGAATTATAGCCCAAGTAGTTTAGCCGTTTTCTCAGTTAGTAGTGGTATCTTTGTATTTGACGTTAAATTATTTGTGTTTTGTATATTATTCCCTCCACCAAATGCTATGTTATTGGCTGGCGTGATACTTTTAAACCATTTATCATAATATATTTTAATGATTTTAAGTGTATCCTTTTTTTTGTGCGGATTAAAAATAACATCCTCCATATCTTTGCTGGATAAATTTATTTGTTCTTGAATAAATTTACTCGTTTCATTAAATGTATCTTTATTTGATATAATATTGCGTATTTTATCAAAAAAATAAAAATAGTGTTCATCTTTATCTTTAATAATATCACTTTCTAATTTTAATATTTCTGCTATAATGTAGTAATATATTGGAAAAATATACTCTATTATTGTTTTATATAAATCATACAAACTATTAATATCATCGTGTTCGGGTATAAAATCCTTCATATTATCTAAAAATTTCCATAGTTCAATTATCTTATATCTATCATCCTTATAATTAATTTCCTCATATTTGATTTTTCTTTCTTCTTTATATTTACTATTTAAATTATCTACAATATATTTAATATGTTTATTAATTTGCATCCCATCATCTTCTTCCCTCAATATTTTTTTCTCCCAATCTTCAAATCTATTAATATCCTGTATGTCAATTTTTAAAATATTTTTTATAAGTTCATTAAAATATTCTTTATTTTTTTGTTTATTATATACTTCCGTTAATATATATAATTTGTCAAATAATTCGATTGTTGTATCATTAAAAAAGGATTTTATTAGTTTTTTATCTAGAATCTTTTTTTTCTCATCATAAAATTCTAACATTTGATGAATGAACTTTATTTTATCTTCTATTTTATAAATTATATTAAATGGTAAGATATTAAATTTACCATTAATTATTTTAGTCGATATACCATTCATATCAATTGTTTTATTAGTAATAACCCCTCTTAATATATTTTCTAATTCCTTCTTTTTCTTAGAATAAATGTTCATATTTATATCATTATCATCACTTTGATTATTTTCTTCATCTTCATCATTATTTTGTTCATCATTTATATTTTTAAGAAAATTAATTAGTTCTGCTTTTGTGGTTATAGTGGTATTTGAGGTCTCGTTAGTTGTGTTAGAAGTTGAATCCTTTAATGCGTTTGAATATGGTAATAATTCAATAATATTTATTAATGTATTTCTATCTTCCATAGTCATATGTCCGTATAGTGAATTATATTTATTTGCAAGTTCAATAATATCCTTTACATCAGTAATTTTATTTTCATACTTAATATCGTATTTTTTAAATAATTCCATTAGGGTTTTTTGTATATTTTTTCTATTTATTTTTTTATCCAAGCCAAATACATTTTTAATTGAATCACTCATGTCATTTTTAAGTGAATTCATTATGGTTTGTCTTACGTCTTCTATTTTTTTTTCTCCTAAACCTGCGATATATATATCTTTATCATGGTCTAATTTATCGATGATATATTTTACTGTATGCCCTTTATATTTATCCAGAAATCCTTCGAAATATAATACTAAATTTATTTTATGTATTATAAGATTCATAATATACTCCATTACTATACAATGTTTTAAGGTATTTTCCATCAATTTGTATTTATTAAGTGCATTGCGGTCGTTATTCTTTAAATTAGTAAATTTCTCCTCGATATTTTTAATTGCATCGTTAAAGAGTGTTGAATTATGTATTTTGTTCCTGTCAATAATAAAACTTGATGCCGCTCCTCCCGCATGTGATTCATCAAGTAATGCTGGTATTGTCGCTAGTGCTGCTGGTTCCCCATGCATATTTTTTTCATTTATGTTTTTTATTTTATTATCAAATGTGGTTTTAGCAGTTTCTAGTTTTATTAGATATCCATTATAGTCAGCTACGCATTTTTGTTTGTCTTCGCGTATTGCAGTATTCCTATTCTGTTTTGAGTTTTTTTTTTGTCCGCGTGAACGCGCGCCACCTTCATGGTTAAGTTTGGCTTTTGGTTTTGGTTTATATATATTATTTTCTATACTATTAGCTTCTTTTAATAAACTATTATAATTAGTTGTTTTTTCAATATTATTTATCTTGGTGCCTTTTGTATCTTCACCCACATAACATCTTATTATAATATTTATTAATTCTTGTTTTAACTCCTCTATATTATCATGTTCTGCATTCGTTATTTCTTTAATTCTCTCGCGTTTAACTTTTTGCTTTTTCTCTTCTTGTCTACGTTTTTCATCATTTTTTTTTAATTGTTCCTGTCGTGCCCTTTCATTGGCGTTTTTTTCTTGTTTTCTTTTTTTTCTTAACTCCGCTAGTTCCTGTTCTTTTTTTGTTATTGCATCATTTTGTGCTACTGGTATTGCTGCTGCTTCTGGTGCTACTGCTGGTGCTGGTGCTGCTGCTTTTGCGGCTGCTGCCGCTGCTTCCGCTGCCGCTGCTTCCGCTGCTGGCGCTGCCGCTGCTTCAGCGTTTTCTTTTTCTTTTTGCTCTTTACGGATACCATTAAAAAACTCTTCCAATCCGTTTAGTTCGTCAGCATTTATTCTTCTATTTTTTTCCATCTTTCTTTTGATTGTTCTTTCGTTTTCTTTGTTTTCTTCAGCTTTTATTAAATTAACATAATCATATATATTTCTTAATCTTAAATGGGGCGTATCTTCATTATCTTTGACAGCGTCAATTATTTCACGAATATTCATTCGTTTTATATCTTCATAATTGTCAATTTTATTTTTATGTCTAATAAGTAAAGATTCATTCTTACCATTTAAATACTCTCTAACTGGCTTTCTTACATACTCATTAACCATATTTTCAATAGAACTAATACTACTATAATCATTAATCACTTCTTTAAAATAACCATCTAGAATAGAAAAATTAGATTCATAGGTCATACGATTTGCGGTATCTAAACCTTTTGCTGTATTAATATGCATGCTTCTAATTTTTTGCAAATGCACTCGATAGAATCCCATTTCATAAATATCATGAAATATATTTTCGTTGTCTCCATAAATCTGCAAATATTTTTGAAATGTATCATTCCAATATTTAAATATTTTTTTTACACAATTTACAATAAGGGTTATATTCTGCACAGCCGTCTCTATTATATTGGTATAAAAATTTTTATATTGAAGACGTTCTTTTAATGTATTAAAATATTCTTGTATTTTGTCGTATTTTTGTTTTTTTTCCCGATTTTCTTTTTTTTTATGTGTATTTATACAAATCCGTATATTACGTTCGATTTTCATAATTTCGGTTTCTAAGGAGTGAAAATTATTCTTAGTCATTTCATAAAAAGATTTAAATTTGTTATGTAATTCTTTAATGTTATAGATGTCTTCCTGTCCAATAACCTCTAAATTATCGATTTTACGCTGAATATTATTACATTTGTCATTGCAATCACCTATATTATTATTAAAATTTTGCAAATTTATCATACTAGAATATTTATCAATAACAATTTTCCTATTAAACACATATCCATATAACATTTCAAGATTTCTAATGATATTTATTATGATATTTTTTTCAGTAATGTTATATAATAATTTATTCTTTTCTCTAAAAATATGATTAATCTTATCTATTTCTTCAATATATTTATTATAATATGTTTCGGTTGTATATGAATTGTCTTTGAGGCCCTTTTTTATATCATCTTTTATAGAATTATGTAAAGCTATAACTGAATTTCTATAGTATAGGTCATCAAATCTAGAATTATTCAGTTCAATGGCATAATTTTTTGCTTCTGTGATGTCATTTGATAAAACGTTCATATGTCTTGTTAAATTATCATCTTCATTAGTATTAACTTTCATAATAAAATTTTCATGTTTCACAAATTCTTGATAAGCTATTCCAATAAATTCATCTATTTTATTAATTACATCTCTTATATTATCGATAACAGTCATACCATCTCCATGCATTATAGTAAAATTAGGATATTTATCTTCAATAATAGATAAATTTGTGGGATAGTTATTTACGTTAGTATGATGTTTATACCAAATATTTTTGGCCTTGTCGCCTACCTTGGTTAATACTCCCTTTGTTTTTCGCATAAATGAAAATATATCTTTGTATTTATTCTCGAAATACTTTCTATTAATGAAAATATCTTTGTATAACTCTTTTGCGGTGCCCTTATATATATCGTCTAAATCATATATTATATTCTTTAACCATGTATGTATTTTTTCATTTGATTTATAATTTTCTAATATGTTATTTAATATTGGTTTAATTTTATTAGTGTGATATTCTTTTAATTCAGTTAATAATATTTGTTTTTGTTTGTCATCAAATTTGGGCTCTTTAATGTATTCAAAAACATAATCATCGCCGTTTATACACTTTATTATTTCCTTCTTTAAATTTGATATAAATTCATACATTTTCCCCATTTTGTCTTCATTATTTAAAGTTGTGCTCCCATTATTTATTAAGGAGGTTGTCTTTATTTGATAATCCGCAATTTGTATTATTTCATCGAATATTACGGGTAAATTGCGACTTACCTCATCTGGTGATGTCCCCTTCCCCGCAATCAGTGAAAATAAAAGTATATATGGAAATGATGACATTGTTTTAGACGTTGGGGCACCACCCGATTTCTCCAAATAATCATCATTAAATAAATGCGAATTTGATATGCTGACTTCCCTTGATAGACTTTTCTTCTTTATCTTTTCAAACATATAACTATTGCTTTCGATTATTTCTATGAGAGTATTTTTAAGAAACGGAGATAACATCATTAACATATTTGGATTTTTATCCTCATCTTTTATCTTTAATCGTCCTATTGTAAATGCTCCCATATCCCTCATCACTATTAATTTAGGTGAATAAGCCGCGAATTTAATCATATGTAGTAAATTATCATAATAATTATAATATAACACTTGTAATTGTTCTGTTAAATTACTTATTTTATCAGGTTGTTTATATTTCTTCGCAATATGCCTGTATTTTGCTGCATTCTTATACAGTATTTTAACATCTTCTAAATTAGCTTTCTCCACAGCCCCCCCATGTATTTCTCCATCACCATCACCATCACCATCACCATTAATATAATATATATCGTGTCTTTTTTTATTTCTCTTGTCTTCATTTTCTTCGTTATCTTCGTTTTTATCATTTTCAGGTTTTGCTGACTCCGTTGATTGCGTAATCTCAACGCCTTTATTAAAATATTTAACTATTTCGATTAATGATACATATGCCGCATTTACGTAATTTACAACTTGGCGGGTCATTTTCTGCTCTTGAAGTGTTCTAATCTTGCTATCACTCGAAAATTTATTGCGTTTCTCTATTGTTTCATAATCCACCATCGAGTCGAGCCCAAGGTCTTCGATGCGGGCTGTAATTTTAGCATATTTCTTCTGCAACGAAATTAGTTTATCCCGTGTTTCAATTATTTTACCTTCGAAATCTTGATAGACATCTATTCTCTTCTGCAATGTTTCCATTATTTTTTGCACCTTTTGCGAGGGATTCTCTATGGTGTTGTTCGTTATTTTCTCATATACTTTTGCAATATTGCCAATTGTATTAAAATTGGAAATGTATTGAAGGGCCTCACGACAGCGGCGGAAATATTTATTTAACTGCACCTCTTGATTCCGTAATTCATATAGCCTACATTCAATATTACCAATTTTTTGAAATACTCCCGCCCTATCTGGTAGAATACTATCACACTTCTTAATATCATATATATTTCGCTTCCTTCCTTTTATGTCAATACCTACTTCCCCCACCCCGAAAACATCTAACATAAACTCATTGCGGATTTTCTTTAATTCACCTGACATTTCACCATATAAACTCTTCTCGCTTAGTTTATTTTGGGCAGATATCTGCAACATTTTTAGACACGGTTCATATACCTTCTCTTTCATGAAATATTCGATTAACTTCATCGTGTTTTCCATATTTTCAAATGTATTTTCTATATTCCGTATGTTTGTTGCGCATATGTTAAGCATAAGGGGAGAATTGCCTAATATCTTTTTATCGAAGAGTCCGTTAAAATAATAATAAACCCCCTTTATCTTTTTCGAGAGACCATATATCTTATTTTCTATATCTCCCGCATCCTGTATAATTTTATTCTTCCGGCTTCCTTTTCTTGTAATAATTGCATTCGCAACCTGTTTCCGCGTCCTTCTAACCTCAGGAGTTTCCCTATTTTTATAGGTTCTCTTCTTATATATACCATTTATATATATAATTTGCGGCTCGTCATTTATTTTCCCTTTCGGCATTATGTATATTGTTATATATTATATATCTATTTTATATATCTATTTTATATGTATATTTTATATATCTATTTTATATATCTATTTTTTTATCACCCGTTTTTTGTATATTATTTATAGAGTTTATCCATAATGTGATAATTATGAAAGCTGTTTATAATAAATAAAGCATACATAAATTAAATATAAATTTAAAATAATTAAACTATATTATAAAAAATGAAAAAAAATAATAATCCCAACGGTGTTAATCACACAAAATAATATTAATAAATAATCGCTACCATATTCACAATTTCATCCGCGCCTACTATATTAATGTGTGGATTAGTCATATTAATCCTACTAATAATACTATTCTTGATTGGGCTATTCAAATATATTAATCTTGGATTCTCTTAATAATGATTGAAATAATCCTCATAATTATAATTTTCATATGCATACTTGAATTTATGATAACACTATTTGATATTACATAATAATTTTAATTTTGCGCCAATTTTTGCATTATCTTCATACGTATTATCTGCAAATCGCGGAACCGCCTTATTATTTTTTATATCTTCCGCATAGGATATTTTCTCCTCTATCTTCTCGGCATTACATAAACCCAATTTATTTATCTGCGCAATGTTTTCCCTATTTAAATTACTATTGTTTAATATATATCCGCCGACAATCGCATAAGCCGCGTCATATCCATCAATTTTATCTTTTTTCGTATTTATACATCCATTCATATTCTTACTATATATACAATACTTATTATCTCCATCCTTATAGAATGATACCTCTTGTGATTCATCTCCCTCCTGCGACTCAAATCCCTCCACTGCTAACGACATTCCTATCTTACGCAGTTCATACATAATATCCTCATATTTATAATTCCCCTCATATTTATGTTTCCTCCCGTCGCCATCTATTGCAATGAGAGTAGGATATCTCGCAACTTCAAACGCCGCACATTGTTCCCCATCCATATCACAATTATAGGATATAACCGTTATATCTGCACTTACCGATGTAGTGAGAAGTGTCCATGTCGAAAGGAAACTTTGGCTCTCGGGGCATGTCAGCTTGTAAAATAACAGTAATTTATTCGTGGATTTTGCTGTGTCGCTGTTATTATCTGCGGATGTTTTAATATCTGCAAATGTATTTGCATCTGCTCGCTCGCGTGGTATCTTTATCTGGCATAGATGAATATACGTTAATAATATCGATAGTATAAATAATATACATATTAATAAACGCGCGTTTTCCTTCTTCATTATATTACCAACTATATTATCAACCATATTATAAATTATAATAATGATTCTAATTACTTATAATTTAGATAATTAATGGCTCGAATTAAGTATTGAAATTAATGACATAGATAAGTAATATAAATATAAAAATAGAATATAAATATAAAAAAGAAAAGCCAAAAAGAAAAGTCGAAGCAAATACCAAGGCTAATTTTCAAATAAATGACAAGTATAAGGAAGAAGACCGAAAAACCACAGACTATTAATCTAGATGAATTTATAAAATATATGTTATCTTTCAACGATAGGGAAGCAGACGCGAAGAAAACCACTTCCGCGCCGAAAATGCCATTTAGGTTTGATGTAAAGGCCACGTTGCTTAATACATTGGTTAAACAGGTTATTCCCCTTATAATGGAGGAACCAAATCTGTTAAATCTGGATGTAGATTCGAAAAATATGTATGTCTTCGGGGATATTCATGGACAATTTGCGGATATGGTGCGTTTTATACACATGGCGGATTTACCACCGCGGGCGAAAATCCTATTTCTGGGGGACTACGTTGATAGGGGATTCAACTCCATCGAGGTTATCGCCCTACTTTTTGCCCTTAAAATAAAATACCCCCGCCATGTGTATTTATTACGCGGGAATCACGAATGTAAGAATCTTAATAACTTATATGGATTCAGCGAGGAATGCACGGGGCGATACGGGGAAATCGAAGGAACCCGCATCTGGAAGAATATTAATAATGCATTAATGCGGCTTCCCCTAGCAGCATTGATTAATAAGTCCATTTTTTGTATTCATGGCGGTATCCCGAAGAAGTTGGATAAATTAGAGGATATAGATGCAATACCGCGGGGGACAAATATCCCCGATAGCGGACTCCTATGCGACCTTACATGGGCAGACCCAAAGCGGACGAAGGACAAATGGGAGGAAAACGATCGCGGTGTGTCCCATACTTTCAATGAAAACGCTTTGAATGATTTCGTCGCGGCCCATAATATAGATTTAGTATGTCGCGGTCATCAAGTTGTCCAGCACGGTTATAAATTCTTTGGCTCGCAGAAGAAACTCATCACGATATTTAGCGCCCCGAATTATTGCGGCTACATTGGGAATGATGCGGCTGTTATGTGTATTAGTCCCGAACTTAAATGTTCTTTCCTTATCCTCAAACCGAAAACATCCAAGGCCACCCATAGAACGCATACCCTATCTAATCTTCCGCAAGATAACAATGACTAGACGCAAATCTATTGAAGATAATATAAATCCTTTATGCATTAAGGCTACTACTGTTGCAATTTAACATAATTGCCGTTTAATAATATAATAGAATATCATACAATACAATTTAATATAACATACAATATAGCATAATATTATAAAAATCAGCAAGATAACTAAAATAAAAATGTATAAGCCATATATGATAGTTTTCGAGAAAGATGAGACACGTAATAATAATTATACACACATAATGAACATAATGGGCAAGCACATTTTTAAATTTCCCGCAATCGACACGATAAATAATTACGATTATTGGAAATCATTCGCCTTAGATAATAAATATACAACACAGAAATATATAGATGAGATATGTGATGATAATAAAGGTAAGCTTGGGTGCAATCTTTCACATCAATTGTTATTGAACTATATATATGAAAATCATAAACCCCATATGGATAGTATAAAAGGCAAAGAAATTGGACAACAGTGGCATATGATAATGGAAGACGATGTCGGTATAAAAGGGGATATATGGACTGAGGAATTTGAAGAACAAATCAACAAACTACTAGCTGCGAACTTAAATACTAAGTATATCCAAATGTGTATATATGATAATTTTATAATTCCCCAGAGTGTTAAAGCAAAGGTATATAGTGATACGAAGATGATTGTTTATCCCCGTATCCCGCAATTTGGCACATGTTGCTATCTTATTCACATCGATATGATTAAATACATTGTTGAACAGAAAACAATTGGGGATAATATTGATTTCTATTATAATACAATCGGGGGAATGTTCGAGGCAACAGCATGCATGAATAATTATTTTATTTCGCGGGGGTATGAAGATAGGAGCGATGCTAGAAATGACAAAAAAAAATTTGGGAGTCTTATATGGAACGTAAAAAATGAAAAATTATAGTCTATATAAAGCTAATAACTGCTGCGAACGCTACCATACCAACATGGCGAACGGAACTATAAATGTTGATGCGATCGCCGGAAGCATTACGACATATGAACAAGAAAGTGGCACTTTAAAAGATAAAAATCTATTTTTGCTGTATAATATAAATAATAAACGTGATATATTTGCTTTATGTGTTGCACAATATGGTATATATTCAAAAATTGGCACAGACAATGCTAAAATGTCCTATTATAGTAATTTATTATATGGAAATGAGGAATATACTTGTAATACGATTATTAAATTCAAAAAAGAACTACACTTTTTATTATATTCATGCTTTGACCAATATAAAAAAACTAATTATTATATTAATAGTAATAGGAATACTTCATTTCTTCAATTTATAGAAACGGAATTTTGTTATATTATGTTTATAAATAAAGTGCGTTCAGTTAATTTCAATTGGTTAATATATATTGATGAAAATGTAGTTAATTACTATAATACACTCTTCTATAAATTCGTGCAAGCGCCGATATATAGTCAATTAGACATTTGTCCTAGTTGCAAAACGCGAAGCAATATTCATGCAAATGGTTGCAAGTTTATTATGGAAACATTGATGCATAAGTGTTGTCCACAATGTCCAAATGGAAGAATATGTCCCCGTCCAACTGAAATTCTTTGTTATAAGGATAACATGAGACCATCTGGAACAATGAATGCGCTTACAATAATTAATATACATGGTGGATGCTTTCCTTGTCAGTCATGTGAAGGTTTTTGGTGCATCGAGGGTGCAAATATCTGCTCTGAGTGTCTGCGATGGAGAAAACTTGAAAGTCAGCGCTATAAACAAAATAATCAAATTAGTTTAAACACTAAGAGAACTTCAATGGCGTCAAATATTGCAGAGGGAACAAATGCCCCCAAGAAATCAAAGAGACCAACCAAACCAAAGCACCCAAAAGACAAATAAATTAACTAAATACTATCTACTAGATAAATTTGTTTATATCAATATCATTTAGTAATATAATATTTTTTTCTATTTTATTTCATCTTTTTACTTTATTATTTACTACAAAAATGACAATTTACTAATTTAGTGGAAATAACTAATAAAATACATAATTATTCTGCGTTTTATTTTAGTTGATATCATCCCCCGTATTAAGATGCAACCAAACCCGCAATATTGATGAATCAACATATTAGAATAATCAACAATATTAGATAATTAAATATATATGAATGCATCAATATATTTAATTATCAAAGGTTGTTAATTATTCAAATATGTTAATTCATCTATATAGCGGATTTTGGCGATAAATAGCAAATTTAGCAATTTAGTGAAAATAACTAATAAAATACATAATTATTCTGCTTATTATTTTAGTCGATATCATCCCCCGTATTAAGATGTTAATAATATGCTATTTATTTATAATATATAGCAAATTTGACAAGTTAGTGAAAATAACTAATGAAATACATAACTATATTGCGTATTATTTTATTTGATATCATCCCCCGTATTAAGATGTTAATAATATGCACCCAATCCGCAATATTGATGAATCAACAAATTAGAATAATCAACAATATTAGATAATTAAACAAAATTGATGAATACATTATATATATAAATCATTATATTGTTATATGAATAATATATATAATATATGAATGCATCAATATATTTAATTATCAAAAGTTGTTAATTATTCTAATATGTTAATTCATTTATATTGCGGATATGGGCAATAAATAGCAAATTTACTAATTTAGTAAAAATAGCTAACTAAATCAATTATTATTTTGCGTATTATTTTAGTTGATATCATCCCCCGTATTAAGATGCAACCCACCAATAATAAATAGCAAATTTAGCAATTTAGTGAAAATAACTAATAAAATACATAATTATTCTGCTTATTATTTTAGTCGATATCATCCCCCGTATTAAGATGCATATAATATGCAACCAAACCCACAATATTGATGAATCAACATATTAGAATAATCAAAAATATTAGATAATTAAACAAAAATAGATGAATACGTTATATATATGAATGCATCAATATATTTAATTATCAAACGTTGTTAATTATTCAAATATGTTAATCCATATGTGTATATTTTAATGATATGGTATAGTTATACTTATTAAATTAAATAATATTGCGTGAATCTTTTTTTCTCTTAAAGTAATAATAGTAATCAGTAATCAGTAATCCGTAATTAGTAATCGTAATTAGTTAATAAATATGAGTTGTAGCAATAATGATGATGAGAAACCTGAGGGGCTTCAAACTAGTGCATGGGGTCCAGTAGGATGGCAATTTCTACACTGCATTACATTCGGCTATCCCTATAAAATAAACCCCATGAATATTGAACATAATAACAAAGCCAGCGACTACGCAAAATTTTTCTATTATTTAGGTAAAGTATTACCATGTAAATACTGTCGCTCTTCATATAATACATTCATAGAGGAAAATCCAATTAACAACCACCTAAAAACAAGATATGACCTATGTAAATGGTTATATAACATACATAATCTCGTAAATGCAAAACTCAATTGCAGTAATAATATCTCATTTGAAGATGTCCAGAAAAAATACGAACAATTTAGGGCAAAATGCGGCGAAGATGTTGAAAAAGGATGTGTCCTCCCCAGCAATGGCAAGCGAAAAGTGAAAAGTATTATAAAAGTAGTGGATTATGATAACGATAATTATATTGTTGTATCGAAATATAATCTTGCTATATTTGTTCTAATAATGGTATTCGCAATTTGTGTTTTATTTGGCATGAAATAATATATTTATATTACATTATTTTAAATCACCATTTTATTTATGCGTCCCTCTATTCCTTCAAATAATGAGTGATAATTTTTTAAATCATCATTTTTAATAATATCAGCTAATACAATATCTATTATTATTTTAATAATATTGTATATTGATTTCCTAATTCCAAATATATTAGTTGTAAGAGTTTCTAAATTAATGTCATAAGCAAGATTATAATGATTTTTATGTGTTATTTTATTATCCCTTTGTTTAAATGATAAACCAATATTAAAAAACTTATTTACTAACATATCTAAATTACTATATACATTAATTATTTTTGTTTTACTATATTCGCCTAATAATTCATATGTTTCGTTGTATAAATTTAAATAGTTTTTATAGATATTGCTTT
>JACCDV010353473.1_pt1 | contig 19804 bp, 23 predicted proteins | sample 7446131 | NCBI WGS metagenome assembly JACCDV01 (sample SAMN15323448, study PRJNA562643) | freshwater metagenome | isolation source: river surface water | place: USA:Blue River Watershed | collected 2017-08-17 | reverse complement strand
CCAGTGCGACGTCGTCGAGATACCCAGCAGGCGCTTCAAGGGTGAGACGCTTGCCGTGGTTTAAAGAGCTACCCAGGTCGTGGACAGCGGTGATGCGCCCCACGCCGGTGATGATTCCGGTGAACATCCTGCTATTTTCGCAGGTTTAAGTACCACTTACCGGACCAGACGCGCCAATATCCTTAAATCAGGGCCTATTTGTGTCACTTCGTGAAACGACAGCGCTTTTGCATCGTCCAAACTTGCGAAAGGCCCCAAATTTGTCATGCCGCGACCTTGACCCATGAGCTTGGGCGCGAGGTAGGTGAGTAGCTCGTCGACCAAGCCTTCGCGTAACAAAGAGCCATTGAGTTTGTGGCCTGCTTCCACATGCACTTCATTGATGTGTTTGGTCCCGAGGTCTTTGAGCATGGCCGCGAGGTCCACCTTGCCAGATGGGTTGGGTAGGCAAGTGACTTTTGCGCCTCTGGCCTCAAGGGCTTGGCGACGTTCGGGGTGGTCGACGGCACAGTAAATCCATACGGGACGTTGCGGCGTGAACAGTTTGGCCGTGAGGGGGGTTTCGAGTTGGCTGTCCATCACCACCAAGGTGGGCTGGCGAGGTGTGGGCACGGCGCGAACATCTAGGCCTGGGTCGTCTTCCAACACGGTGCCGATGCCTGTGAGTACCACGCAAGCGCGGGCGCGCCATGCGTGGCCATCGTCACGCGCGGGGGCGGAGGTGATCCATTGGCTGACACCATTTTCCAACGCAGTTTGACCATCCAACGATGCGGCGATTTTCATGCGCACCCATGGCATACCTTGCGTCATGCGCTTGAAAAAACCGATGTTCATGTCATGGGCTTCATTGGCCAGCAAGCCCACTTCCACCTGCACGCCTGCGGCGCGTAAGCGGGCGACACCTTGACCGGCCACCAAAGGATTGGGATCTTGCAAGGCCACCACCACACGCGCCACGCTTGCGGCAGCCAGTGCATCGCAGCAAGGGCCGGTGCGGCCTTGGTGGCTGCAGGGTTCCAACGTGACGTAAGCGGTGGCGCCTTTCACGTCGTGGCCCTTGGCTTGCGCGTCACGCAAGGCCATGACTTCGGCATGGGCCTCACCTGCACGTTGCGTGTGGCCACGACCGAGCACCCGTCCATCGGCGCTGACAATGACGCAGCCCACGCGGGGATTGGGAGAGGTGAGGTAAAGCGCGTCATGCGCCAAGCCAAGGGCTTGTTGCATGAAGGCGGTGTCTTGTGGCGAGAAAGGCATGTCGCAATTATGAATGGCTGGATGGGGTGCTTAATCGACTTATCGCCCCCAACACTGCGCGGCCGTTTGGCTGGCGCCCAGTACGTTGCGCACGCCGAGGTGGTTGAGCGTCAAAGTCCCGCAGCTGTCTGCGCTTTGAGTGCCCAGCGGAGTTGCACTCAGGGTGTAGCTTTGCGCCGTGCTGGTGACGGTCATTGCGTAGCGCTGCCCCTCTACTTGCAGCACGCTGGCAGGAACATCGGTTGTGAGCGGATAGCTGCCGTTGGCACTTGCTGCGCGTTCAAACCAGTGGGCGGCTTGTAGCAATGCGGCGCGTGCTTGGGCGCGTTGGCTGCGCAGGACCAAGCTTTGGTAACTGGGCCAAGCGAAGCTGGCAAGTAGGGCCACACAGGCGAGTGCCATGAGCATCTCAATGAGGGTGACACCTTTGGGATGGGGGCGGTGTGTCATGTGTGTTCAGTCAGGCAGCACATGCCAGCTGTACCACTGGCCTGTGAGTGAGGTATCGCTGCTTCGCATCCACAGGCCTTGTAAAACGGAGGTGCTGCCGGGCACGATGCCAGTGGCCATTGCCGTGATGCGATAGACGAATAAGGGCTCAGCTATGGCGTTGGCCTTGCTTTTGTGTGGAAAGACTTCGACCCAATACCAAGCTGTGTGGTCGCCGTCAGGTGTGTCGGTGGCGCCCATCGGCATTGCCGATGCGGTTTGTGTTTTCCAATAACTGGCTTTGGTGGCCTGGGCATCGAGTGTGTGAGGGGCGCAAATGCCTGCGCTGCATGGCGTTGTTGCCGTATTGAGGCGTTGACGCAGCAAGTCGTACTCGTCCATCGAGTTGGGAAAGAAGGCATGGTTTTGCGTGGTGTTGCCTGCGGTGTGGCGCAGGTTTGGGGTTCCATCTGGGGGTGTTGCTTCACCCAAGATGTCTGCCAAGGCCACTGGCAGCACTGTCTCAGCTTTGTGCTGGGTGCGCAGCTGATCCGCATGGGCATTGAGCAGTTGATCGTTTACCCAGAGGTTGCGCATGGCCAGTAGCGTGGCCATGCTGGCCAATGCGAGCATGACCATCAAGGTCGGGAGTGCAAACCCTCGCATGGTGGGTGTCATGGCATGCGTCCCTCGCGATTGCGTAAAGTCATCACGCGTTTGAAGGTGCGCCGCACACGGCCGTCAGACGGCAAGGCCTCATCTTCGCAACCTGTGTGGTTCGTGTTGGGCAAGGTGTTGTGTACGGGGTGGATGCTGGCCACGCGCATGCACACCTCAATGCCTAACACGTGGGCCATGTCTGTCACTTGATTGGCTGTTTTCCACTGAATGGTTTGCGTGCTGGGATTGGCCTCTGCATAGCGCAGTTGAAAGTCTTCGATGCCTTCAGCCAAGGCTTGGTAAGTGCTGTTGGTGAGGTTGAGGTCTTTGCAGCTCAGCTCTTTGTTGGTGTTGAGCTTGTAGTCGTTGCGCACCGTGCTGTGCGTGCTGCCCGTATTGCCTTGGCAGTCGACGGCGTCCAGCGTATGCCAATGGCCAAGGGTGAGGCTTTCGATGGATTTGGTGCCGTTCACCCCCGCAAGGGCGGCATGCCCAGCTTCCTCGCTGAGCGACAAGGTAACGAAAAAATTGCCGTCCTGGTTGTTGGTTGTCATGTCAGCAGCACCCGCTATGTGCGTTTGCTCACGTATATTGCGCATGGCCACGCGTGCGTTGGCGTGGACGGCATCTGCAGCCGCCATGGCCATCCATGCTTGTTGGCTGGTGCCATAGGCAGCTGTGGCTGCTGCAATGACCAGTAGGCTGAGCGTTATGCCGATGAGTAACTCGGGCAAGGTGTGGCCCCGCTGTTGGAGGGCGTGCATTTGAGCGGGACTCATCGATCTGGCCTGAAGAACAAACGCCAGCAACTCATCTGTGCAGGGCAAGGTGGTGTGCCCGATGTGGTGTCGGTGCGATAGGTTTCATTCGCATCATGCCAAGCGATGACGATGCCCCACCCATGGGGGACATCTGTCAATGCAAAGACGGCGGCATCACCCGCTGGGAGGTGACTTTGCAGGCTGTGTTGCAGTTGCTGCAAATCCCATGCGGCAAGTTCTTGGCGAGTGCATGCGGTGCTTGCGCAGTCAGAAGGCGAGATGCCCACTTTGCCCCATGTTTTGGCATACATCGCACGTTGCGGTGCGTTCAAGCGCATACGCTCAGCCCAATCGTCTGCCATGCCAATGGCCACAGAGCGCATAAGTTGTTGTCGTTGTTGGATCAAAGCCTGCTGATGCAACCACAACAGACCCAACACACCCAAAGCCAAGACGATCAGTGCCACAAGGGCTTCCAGCAACGCAATGCCAAGCGGCGCTTTGGCTGGCATATTCAGTTGCTGCATGTTTCACCCGACTGCCAACGCAAGCGACTGGCGCTGCTGATGCACAACACATGGGCAATATTGAGCGAGGACTGCTTTGATTTAATCACCCAGCGCTCGCCCACCGTGCCGAGATCACCCCGTTGATTGATGTCAAGCCGGTCTGTTTTGGCGAACGTTACTTGTAATGGCGTGTGTTGCTGAGAGGAGATCAACACGGTTTGATCTGCTTTGACAAGCAGCTGCCAGCCGCAACTCCAGTCGTTGTTGGCCGAGGTTGCCCATGTGCAATCGCTTAAACGAGCCAGTTGCAAAGGTTCACCGCGTTGCACAGCACGCACACGCGCAGTTTGTAAATCGTTGATCAACTGGTCGCGCGCAGCTTCGACGCGGGTACGCTCTTGTAGGCGTTGCCAACTAGGAACAGCCCATGAGGCGATAGCGCCGAGCACACCCAAACACACCAGCATTTCAATCAGTGTGAAGCCTTGGGGGGATGATGTGGATGGCGCAAAAAAACCTAGCGATTGCATGATGCAAATCCTAGGTTTTGAAGCATCGTCAGCGCATGGCTGAGACTCGAAAACTACTTGCGAACTTCGTCCACCAAGCTTTTGAAGTCGTCGATGTCTTCAAAGCTGCGGTACACGCTGGCAAAACGGATGTAGGCCACTTTGTCGAGTTTTTTGAGCTCACGCATCACAAGTTCACCAATGCGGGTAGAGGGCACCTCGCGCTGGCCAAGGCTGAGTAGTTTTTCTTCGATGCGCTCGATGGCGTTATCTACTTGCTCGGTGCTGACAGGACGTTTGCGCAGGGCCAGTCCCATGGATTCAAGTATTTTGTCTCGCTTGTACTCGATGCGGCGTCCGTCTTTTTTGACGATGTTGGGGAAGCTGACGTCGGGGCGCTCGTAGGTGGTGTAGCGCTTCTCGCAGGCGCCGCATTGTCGGCGGCGGCGAATGGAGTCACCATCTTCAGACATACGTGTTTCAACGACTTGGGTTTCTAGGTGGCCGCAGAAGGGACATTTCATTTTTTGTGTTCTCTTTTGCTTTTGGTGTTGCGTTGTGCTTTGCTTCGCTCGCCAACCTCACTCGAACCATTTCAAAACAAAACAGCGCGGGTTGTAGGTGCGGCGGGCGATGATTTCTGGTACTCCAGCATGAAGAGCCCGCCGCACTTATAAACCGTGCCCGATCCGGCGAGAACCCTTCGACCGAAAAAACTAAAAAGCGAAGACAAACAAAAACCCCCGACACACAGGACGGGGGTTGAAGGCAAAGTTACTTGTAAACAGGAAACTTAGAAGTCAGCGCATGCACCTTGGCACGTACTGCCGCAATATTTGCTTCGTCGTGTGGGTTGTCCAACACGTCTGCAATCAAGTTGGCGGTGATGCGCGCTTCTTCGTCTTTGAAACCACGGGTGGTCATGGCCGGTGTGCCAATGCGCACACCGCTGGTGACGAATGGTTTTTCTGGGTCATTGGGGATGGCGTTCTTGTTGATCGTCATGTGCGCAGCGCCCAAAGCAGCCTCGGCTTCTTTGCCGGTGATCTTCTTGGAACGCAAATCCACCAACATCACGTGGCTTTGTGTGCCGCCACTGACGATGCGCAGGCCACGTGCGGTGAGGGTCTCTGCCACGATGCGGGCGTTGGTCACCACTTGTTGTTGGTAGGTTTTGAATTCGGGGGTCAACGCTTCTTTGAAGGCCACAGCCTTGGCAGCGATCACGTGCATCAAGGGGCCACCTTGCAGGCCTGGGAAGATAGCGCTGTTGATGGCTTTTTCATGCTCGGCCTTCATCAGAATGATGCCGCCGCGTGGGCCACGCAAGCTTTTGTGGGTGGTCGATGTCACCACATCGGCGTGGGGCACTGGGTTGGGGTATTGGCCCGCAGCGATCAAACCTGCGTAATGGGCCATATCGACCATGAAGATCGCGCCAACTTCTTTGGCAATCTTGGCAAAGCGTGCCCAATCGATGTGCAAGCTATAGGCCGATGCACCCGCCACGATGAGCTTGGGTTTGTGTTCGCGCGCTTTGGCTTCCATCGCGTCGTAGTCGATGGCTTCTTTGCTGTCCAAGCCGTAGGACACGACGTTGAACCACTTGCCCGACATGTTCAGCGGCATACCGTGGGTCAGGTGGCCGCCTTCGGCCAAGCTCATGCCCATGATGGTGTCGCCGGGCTTCAAGAAGGCGAGGAACACCGCCTCGTTGGCCGATGCACCGCAGTGGGGTTGCACGTTGGCAGCTTCGGCGCCAAACAATTGCTTCACGCGGTCAATGGCCAGTTGCTCGGCCACGTCGACAAATTCGCAGCCACCGTAGTAGCGCTTGCCGGGATAGCCTTCGGCGTATTTGTTGGTGAGCTGGCTGCCTTGGGCAGCCATGACGGCAGGCGAGGCGTAGTTCTCGCTGGCGATCAGCTCGATGTGGTGCTCTTGGCGGGCGTTCTCGGCTTGGATGGCGGCGAACAGCTCGGGATCGGTTTGTTCAATGAGTGTGTTGCGGTGGTACATGGCAGTCCTTCAAATGATGGAACCTTGGCATGGATGACAAGGGCTGCCCAGGCGAACGGCTAAACGCTCATGGCGAGCGGCACGCTTCCCAGTGGTTGTCCCAAGGTCGACTTGGGGGGCCACGTCAGCCACCACCCGAAAGGGTGGTCGCCTATCGCCAGTTGCGTGCAAGTGGGAGTGTAACTGAGCCGTTCAGAGGTCAATTTCGTCGATGGTGGCCACCAGATCGGCTTCTGGCTCAGAGAAATCGGGCATACCATCGGGCATGGCTTGGAAAGAGGTGCTCTTGCCCGCCATCACGCTGTGCAGGCGCAATTGCTCGGCCACGACTTTGATGATGTAGTCACGACCATCGGTTTTGACTGCGCCCACGTATTGGCGCAAACCGCCCTCGATGGAACCGGCTTGGCGAATGCTGTCCTGCAAGATCTTGGACCCCACGCGCAAGTTGACCAAAGGGTCAAAGGCCTGCTCAGTCCCACCATGCTGGTCAAATTTTTCTGTGTGTACTCGGGTCAGGACCTGCATGAGGCCTTGAGCACCCGCAGGGCTTTGTGCCAAGGGGTTGAATCGCGACTCATTCGCGGCCACCGCCAATATCAAGGCAGGATCCAAGCCTTTCTTGGCACCCAACTCGTACGCTTCCATCACGATGGCGGTCAGAGGTTCTGGTGCCACGCGGTATTTGCGGCTGAGCCAAGACACCACGCGTGCTTGGGGCTCGGTCAGCGAGGCTTCGGCTGAAAAGCCGGCCAAGCCAAAGGCATCTTGGGCTTGGGCTTGTCGCGCTTGTAACCAAGCCAAGGCTTGTTGTTCGAAATGACCCGATTGGCGCATGCCCAAGACCAGCACAAAGGCGATGGTCAGGGCGCTGGCGAGCCAACGCGTCATTGGGCGCTTGGCGATGCTTCGCCAGTCATCACGCTGAGCGGTCGAGTTGAGTTCGGTTGTCATGCAAGATCTCCTCTTTGCAGGGCAAGCCATCGTTGAGAATGGCGGCTTTGTTTTAGGTCACCCCAATCCAAAGAACTGGGCGCATCGTAGGTGTTTGAAAATTCTAAAAATCATGGTTTTTAAATTTCTTAAGATTCATTAAGAATAATAAATTGAGATGTTTGTCGATGCTGAACGGGTTTTCTCCTGAAATATGAATACTTTCAAGGAATGTCCCAGAGGAGGTGAAATGGGTATCGGGTATTCCCACTGAGCGAGAGAATTGCAAAAATTGCCGAACCGAATAGTGGTGCTATTGGAGTCTCAGACCTAAAAAACCGACAATTCGCGGCCAATGTGTCGGAGAAAAAGCACGCTCAAAGCCGTCATTTGGGCTTGCCAGCGGCGACAATAGCCACCTTTGCTTGGGTACGCCCATCCTCCACCGACCGATTCGACCGCTTGTGAACACCAACAACCTCCCCGAAGATTCCGCTCAAACGCCCGACAACATGCAACAGGTCTGGGCCGACAAAGCACAACAGCTGCTGACCCAAAGCCCGTTCGACGTTCAGCAAGCCCAAGCTTGGCAGCGCGATGCCGCCAAAGCGGGTGCGGCTTTGTCTCGTGAACCTTTGGCCAGCTGCCGCCAAGCCTTGGTCAACCGCATCAAGGCGATTGAAGATTTGGAGCACCGCATTCAGGTTGAACGAGAGGCGTCGGTGCTGATTGCCCAGCGCATCGAGGTGCTGTCGACCAAGCCATGGCAGGACGCCATGAGCAGCATGGCGGCATTGGAATCGGATGTGGCCCATTGGCAAAACCAGTCCAAAACCTTGCTCGAGCAAGATGCTTGGCCGGCCTTGGCGCCCAAATTTCCCCAGATGTTGACCTCTGCACAGGTTCAGTTGCAGCTGGTCTGGGAAGCCTTTGGCGCGGCGTTGGCGCAAACCCAAGCCGCCAGTACCGATCCACAGGCACCGCTGCCCGCGGTACCGGTTTGGGCTGAACAAATCCAAACGGCGCGACAAGGCGACACACCCAGCAAGCCCGCCACGGAAGGGGCTGCCAAGCCCAGTCCCAAAGCCAGTCCTAAAACGGCAGAGGTGCTCACGCACCAAGCTTTATTGGATCAAGCCCAAGCCATGTTGGCCGCGCCAGAGGGCAAGCGTTTGGGTGGTCGCAAACTGCAAGAGCAGTTGCGCGGACTGCGAGAACAATGGAAACGGGCCGACTCGGCCCATGGCGCGCTGCCCGGCGCCACCTTGTTCAAGGCTTTCGATGCGGCGTGTGTGGAGTTACACCAATGGGTGGACGCTTGGCTCAAGCAAGTCAAAGAGCAGTCCGAACAAACCAAAGCCCAACGCCAAGCCTTGATGGACGAGGTACGCGCTTGGATGGTCAGCCACGCTGATCAGCAAGATTGGAAACAACAAGCCCGCGATCTGCACGCCTTCGCTGAACGTTGGCGCAACGCTGGTCACATGGGCGAAAAGGCCTTTGCCGCCATTCAGCCCCAGTGGAAGACCCTGATGCACGAGGCCCATGGTCCTTTGCAAGTGGCCCAAGACCAAGCGTTGGCGCGACGCCAAGCCATGATCGAAGAAGCCAAGGCCTTGGCTGCTGAGCCAGTCTTGCGGGTGGCCGCGGTCAAAGCGCTTCAGCAAAGTTGGCAAGCCGATGCCCAAACCATTTCGCTCGACCGCAAGCACGAACAAAAGCTGTGGGACGCTTTCCGCCAGCCTTTGGATGAAGCGTTTTCTCGCAAAACCCGTTCACGGGCACCCGCTCCCGAAGCCTTGAGCGAACACGATCGCCGCGTTGTCGAAGCTTCTCAAGCCGTTCAAGCCGCGTGTGACGCCGGTGACGCCTCGGCGATTGCCCAAGCGGTGGCCGCACTCCATGCATTGAGTCAAGCCATGCCTGCGCCGGCTGCACCCGCTGCAGCTAAGGTAGAGGCCGAGACCACCAGTACCGAAGTATCCGAAGCTGCTGAAGCGACCGATGCCGTGGTGCCCGCCGAGGCCCCAGCGCCAGTCGCACCTGCAGCCCCCGCGCCAGCCCCCAAAAAATTGGTGGCCGTGCGTGGTGATGACCGACCCGGACAAACCAAAGGCACCGCCACGGCGGCGGTGGACCGCGCCCGTGCGCCTCGCCGCGACGACAAATTCGGCGCACCACGCGACGGTCGCCGCGACGAAGGTCGTTTTGGTGCACGCGAAGAGCGTGCCCCCCGAGGTCCCCGTTTGGGCGACACCGCGTTTCGTGCCCAACGCCAAGCCTTGGAGATGGCCGATCAGCAGATGCGCCGCTTGGCCGCCATGGCCCACGGCGAGGTTTTGACCCAGTTGCTCAGCGCCTGGGAGCAGCGCCAAGTGGACGCCTTGCCCACGGCACAAGCTTTGGGTCAGCGCGTGAACGCCGCCACCCGCACTGCATGGGCGCAAGCCTTGGGTTCGGCGCCGGCCAGTGCCGATGCCACCGCCTTGTTGCGTGTGGAAATGGCCGCTGAAGTGCCCACGCCCGCCGAGGCGTTGGATGCGCGCCGTCAATTGCAGTTGCATCTGCTCACCCGTCGCAACGACGCACCACCGGCACAAACCTGGGCGCAGGACGTTGCCAAGGTGTTGGCACAAGCGCACGACGCGTCGCAAGCCCGCCGTTTGCAAGCCGCCCTCAAGGTCTTGCTCAAGCGTTAAATCGCTTGGGGCTGCCAACGCGTGAGCGTGCCGCTCACGTGCAGGCGCAACACCTCACTGCGGGGCTGCGTGCTGCCCAGCTCCCAATCGCTCAAGACCTCACGCTCCAAGCCATCCCTCCATTTGTGGTGACCTGGGCGGTGCGTGTGGCCGTGGATCAGACGATGGGCGCGGGCTTGTTTCAGCCACTGTGCTGCGGCAGCGTGGTCCACATCGGCCCACAAGCTGGGGTCGCTTCCCATCGCATCTTTACGCGCTTGGCTGCGTTCGCGCAAGTCGCGCGCTACCTTCAGGCGATCGGCCAAGGATTGGCTTAAAAAATCCCGCTGCCAAACGCTTTGACGAACGGTCTTTCTGAACGCTTGGTAGTCGGTGTCGTCCACACACAAAGCGTCGCCGTGGCTCAGCAGTGTGCGATGTTGGCCCAGTTGCAAGACCGTGGGGTCGCTCAAGACCTGCCAGCCCATGCGCTCGCTGGCGACGGGTCCGATCAAAAAATCGCGGTTGCCGGCCATGAAAAATACGGGCGTCAGGCGAGCCCGCTCGGCGATGGCATCGGCGCAAGCTCGCCAAAACGGGGCAGCGGGGTCGTCGCTGTCGAGCACGTCGTCGCCCACCCAAACCTCGAACAGGTCGCCCAAGATGAAGAGGGCATCGGCCACCGGGCTGACGTCGGGTGCGCCAGCGACCTCGCCACGCAAAAAAGCCCGCCAAGCATCAAACGTGGCGGGCTCGTTGGGCTGCAGGTGCAGGTCCGAGATGAAGTCCACGCTGCGCCAAGCGCCGGGCGCCAACAGTTCGGGCCAAGTGGCCGCGGGCTGTGCGTCGGGCATGGTGCGGTGGTTCAGGTCTTAGAGAGCGACGGCTTTTTCGATCACCACGTCGCTCACGGGCACGTCATCGTGGTAACCCTTGCGGCTGGTCTTCACCGCTTTGATTTGGTCAACGACTTCGGTGCCCTTGACCACTTGGCCAAACACGGCGTAGCCCCAACCTTGCATGCTGGGTGCGGTGTGGTTCAAAAAGCCGTTGTCGGCCACGTTGATGAAGAACTGCGCTGTGGCCGAATGGGGGTCGCTGGTGCGCGCCATGGCCACGGTGTAGTTGTTGTTTTTCAAGCCGTTGTTGGCTTCGTTGTTGATCGGGGCATCGGTGGCCTTTTGGTTCATGCCGGGCTCAAAACCGCCACCTTGGATCATGAAGCCTGGGATGACACGGTGAAAAATCGTGTTGTCGTAGTGACCCTTGTTCACATAAGCCAAGAAGTTGGCGGTCGAGGCGGGGGCTTTGTCGGCGTCCAGCTCCAAGGTGATGGTACCGAAACCGGCGATGTGCAATTCGACTTGGGGGTTGGCCATGTTCATTTCTCCGAGGTGGCTTTCAAAATGGTGACGGGGGCGAGAGGGCGGTCTTGTGGCCCAGTGGGCGTGGCGCGGATCTTATCGACCACCTCCATGCCCTTGATGACTTGGCCAAACACGGCGTAACCATACCCTTGCGTGGTGGGCGCGCGGTAATTCAAAAAATCGTTGTCCACCACATTGATGAAAAATTGAGCAGTGGCCGAATTGGGGTCCATGGTGCGGGCCATGGCGATGGTGCCACGGGTGTTTTTTAACCCGTTGTTGGACTCGATCGCAATGGGCGCACGGGTCGGTTTTTGTCGGTTATCAGCGGTAAAACCACCACCTTGGACCATGAAGTTGGGGATGACGCGGTGAAAAACCGTGCCGTTGTAATGGCCGTCGTTCACATATTGCAGGAAGTTGGCCACGCTCAGCGGTGCTTTGGCGGGGTCGAGCTGCACCACCACAGTGCCCATGGAAGTTTCCAAGGTGACCTTGGGTGCGTTTTGGGCCTGCGCCAATGGCAGATTGAGCAGGGCGCTCATGGCCAACAGGCCGAGGATCTGTCGTTTGTTCATGGTTGTTTGGGTGTGGTGGCGGGAGCGGGTGGGCGCAGGACGGTTTCGAGTTGTATGCGTTTGGGGCCAATGGTCACGGCATTGCGGTCCAGTGAGGCGGCCCGGGCATACGATTCGCGGGCCAGACGGACGTAGACATCACCCAAATTTTCGTGTGCGACCGCATACCGAGGGTTGAGGCGGATGGCCATTTCCAAAGACTCGCGAGCCAAGCCGAACTCGGCTTCTTGGGCATAAATTGTGGCCAAGTTGTTGTGGGGTTCGGGCAGCTCGGGAAACTCTTGGGTCAGCGCCAAATACACCGCTTTGGCCTGGCCCAAATCCCCGTTTTCGGCGTGTGCGACCCCCAGCAACAACCGCATTTGTGGGTCTCTGGGGTTGTTGGCCAGGTGGCCATTGGCGGTGTTCAAGGCTTGCGTGAATTGTTTTGCGCGCAGCAATTGGTTGACGCGTGCGTAGGGGTCCGCCTGAGACCAAGCTGAAACAGATGCCAACACCAACGCCCAACCCACCAAGGTCAGTTTCAGCAATCGGGTGGGTATGTGGGTGTGTGTTGGGGAGGTCATCTGTGGCAATTTTTCACCGCCAGAGGTCTTGGGCTGGCTATACTGGACCATTGTATCTGAGGGGGGCACCTGCACAGAAACCCGCTCAGTGAGACACCGCATACCGTTTTCTCCCCTAAATGACCCTTCGCATTTTCAATACCCTGTCCAAGCGGGCAGAGGTTTTCTCGCCCCTGCAAGATGGCCACGTCCGCCTGTATGTTTGTGGCATGACCGTGTACGACCTTTGCCACCTGGGCCACGCCCGTTCCATGCTGGCCTTTGATGTGGTGCAGCGCTGGCTCAAGGCCTGCGGTTACCGCGTGACCTATGTGCGCAACGTCACCGACATTGACGACAAAATCATTGCCAGAGCGTTGAAAAACGGTGAAACCATCACCGCCTTGACCAACCGCATGGTCGAGGCTTTGCACCAAGATGCCGATGCTTTGGGCATTGAGCGGCCCACCCACGAGCCCCGAGCCACCGAGTACGTGCCACAGATGCTGTCCCTGATTGGCCGCTTGGAAGCCAAAGGCTTGGCTTACCGCTCGGGCAACGGCGATGTGAATTACTCCGTGCGCAAGTTCGATGGCTACGGTAAGTTGTCGGGCAAGTCTTTGGACGAGTTGCGTGCCGGCGAGCGCGTGTCCGTCAACGATGGCAAACAAGACCCGCTGGATTTCGTTTTGTGGAAGGCTGCCAAGGCCGATGAGCCCGCCGAAGCCCAATGGGCCAGCGACTACGGCACGGGCCGCCCGGGTTGGCACATCGAATGCTCCGCCATGAGCTGCGAAATGCTCGGCGAGAGTTTTGACATCCACGGTGGCGGCGCCGACCTGCAGTTTCCTCACCACGAAAACGAAATCGCCCAGTCCGAGGGCGCCAGCGGTCAGCCTTTGGCGCGTGTTTGGATGCACAACGGTTTTGTGCGCGTGGACAACGAGAAAATGTCCAAGAGCTTGGGCAACTTCTTCACGATCCGTGAGGTCTTGGAGCGTTACGACCCCGAGACTGTGCGTTACTTCATCATCCGCACCCACTACCGCAGCGCCCTGAATTACAGCGACGCCCATTTGGACGACGCCCGCACCGCGCTGCGCCGCCTCTACACCTGCTTACAAGCCGTGCCACCGGTGGTGGTGAGCATCGATTGGAGCCAAGGAGCGGCCCAGCGTTTTGCCGCGGCGATGAACGATGACTTTGGTACACCCGAGGCGATGGCCGTTTTGTTCGATTTGGCGTCCGAAGCCAACCGCACGCGTGACCCAGAAGTCGCTGGTTTGCTCAAAGCACTCGGCGCGGTTTTGGGCCTGCTGCAAAACGATCCCCAAACTTGGCTTCAGGGCGGGGCGGTTGAGGGGGCTCTGAGCGAAGCCGCGATCCAAGCTTTGATCGAGCAGCGACAAGCGGCCAAGGCCGCCAAAGACTTTGCCCAAGCCGACGCGGTGCGCCAGCAGTTGCTGGCCCAAGGGGTGGCGCTTAAAGATGGCCCACAAGGCACGACATGGGAGCGGCTGTGATGTCCGCCGTGCCGAAGTCGACGACCACGCCCGATTACTGGGCCGAGGCCTGTAAACACCTCATGAAGCGCGACCGGGTCATGAAAAACCTGATCCCGCAATACCCCGGTGTGAGTTTGCAGTCGCGTGGCGACGCCTTCGTGACCTTGGCACGCAGCATTGTGGGGCAACAAATTTCGGTCAAGGCCGCTCAATCCGTTTGGGACCGTTTCGCCGTTTTGCCCAAAACCATGACCCCAGGCCATGTGCTCAAACTCAAGGTCGACGACATGCGTGCTGCCGGTTTGTCGGTCCGCAAGGTTGAGTACTTGGTGGATTTGGCACTGCATTTTGCCAACAACCAAGTCCACGAAGCCGCTTGGGTGGATATGGACGACGAGGCCATCATCGCTGAGTTGGTGGCCATTCGTGGGATTGGCCGCTGGACGGCTGAGATGTTTCTCATTTTTCACATGATGCGCCCAGACGTCTTGCCCCTGGACGATGTGGGCTTGATCAACGGCATCAGTCGTTGCTATTTCTCCGGCGAACCGGTCAGCCGCAGCGACGCCAGAGAGGTGGCCGCCCCCTGGGCCCCGTACCGAAGCGTGGCAACTTGGTATATTTGGCGCTCGCTGGACCCCGTGCCAGTCGCCTATTGATTCGTGGCCAGGTCAACCACCGAGACCACGAACATCCTCAGGAGAGTGTTTTGTCAAAGAAGAATTTTCTGGATTTCGAGCAACCCATCGCGGAGTTGGAGTCCAAAATTGAAGAGTTGCGTTATGTGCAGAGCGAGTCGGCTGTGGACATCACCGACGAGATCGACCAACTGTCGGCCAAAAGCCTGCAGCTGACCAAAGACATTTACAGCAACCTCACGCCTTGGCAGATCACCAAGATCGCGCGCCACCAAGACCGTCCCTACACCCTGGACGTGGTGCGAGAGGTCTTCACGCACTTCGTGGAACTGCACGGCGACCGCCACTTTGCGGACGACCTGTCCATTGTGGGCGGTCTGGCCCGATTCAATGGCCAGCCCTGCATGGTCTTGGGCCACCAAAAAGGCCGCGACACCAAAGAGCGTGGCCTGCGCAACTTCGGCATGACCAAGCCCGAGGGTTACCGCAAAGCCTTGCGTTTGATGAAACTGGCCGAAAAATTCAAATTGCCCGTGTTCACGTTTGTGGACACACCTGGCGCTTACCCTGGCATCGACGCCGAAGAGCGCGGCCAGTCTGAGGCCATTGGGCGCAACATCTTTGAAATGGCCCAGCTCGAAGTGCCCATCATCTCCACCATCATCGGTGAAGGGGGCTCGGGCGGTGCTTTGGCCATTGCTGTGGCCGATCAGGTGCTGATGCTGCAGTACTCGGTGTACTCGGTCATCAGCCCCGAGGGTTGCGCTTCGATTTTGTGGAAAACCGCCGAACGCGCCGAAGACGCTGCCGAAGCCTTGGGCATCACCGCTCACCGCCTCAAGGCGCTGGGCTTGGTCGACAAGATCGTGAGCGAGCCCGTGGGTGGCGCTCACCGCGACCACGCGCAAATGGGCGCCCAGCTCAAGCGCGCGCTGACCGAGGCGTACCGCCAAGTGGCCGATCTCAAGGTCAAAGAGCTGATCGAGCGCCGCCACGCGCGCCTCAACAGCTATGGCCGCTTCACCGACACCAAAGCCGACGCCAAGCGCTGAGGTGGGCCAGCGCCCCAACCCCTGCGCGGCGGCCTTGGCCGCTTGGGTCGATGCGGCCCATCCATTTCAACTTCCCGTGGCAGTGGCTTTCAGCGGCGGGGCCGATTCGACGGCGCTGCTCTTGGCCGCGCATGAGCGTTGGCCGGGCGGGGTGGTCGCTCTGCACGTGCACCACGGTTTGCAGGCCGCGGCCGATGGTTTTGAAGCCCATGTGCTGGCGCAGTGCCAACATTGGGGCGTGCCTTGCCACGTCGCACACATTCAAGCCCAACATGCCGCTGGCGAAAGCCCCGAGGCCGCCGCCCGCGAAGGGCGTTACCGCGCGTTGGCCGATTTGGCCGCAACCGTCGGGGCCTCTGTCGTGCTGCTGGGTCACCACGCGGACGATCAGGTCGAAACCTTCATGTTGGCTTTGAGCCGAGGCGCGGGCTTACCGGGACTCTCTGCCATGCCCGTGAACCTTGAGCGACACGGCGTGCGCTTGGCCCGCCCCATCTTGTCGGTGGACCCGCTGGACTTGAGGGATTGGTTGGCGGAGCAGGGGGTTGCGGTCGTTCATGATCCCACCAACGACGACACCGCGTTCACCCGCAACCGCATTCGGCAAGGTTTGTTGCAAGCTTGGCGGCGGGATTTTCCGGCTTATGCCAGCACCGTGGCGCGCAGCGCCGAACACGCGGCCCAAGCCCAAAGCCTCCTGGATGAGTTGGCTCAAATCGATTTGCAGACCGTGGGTGTGCCACCTCGCATTTCTGGTTTGCAAGCCTTGTCGCTCGCACGTCAAAGCAACGCGGTTCGATATTGGCTGCGCACCGACCACTCGGTGGCTCCCAGCCAAGCACAGCTCAAGGCCTTGTTGGTGCAAATTCAAGCGTGTACCACGCGCGGACACCGCATTGCGTTGAAGGTGGGTCCTGGGCTGGTGGAGCGTCGCGGTCAGCTTTTGCAATACACAGCGCCCCTATAATTGTTGGGCTTTGCAGCTGCGCCGCTGGCTATTTTGGCGGCGCAAACCCTCTTATCAGCAGACATTTCCCCATGGCTTTGATAGTTCACAAGTACGGCGGCACCTCTATGGGGTCCACCGAACGTATCCGCAACGTGGCCAAACGCGTGGCCAAATGGCACCGGGCCGGTCACCAAATGGTGGTGGTCCCCAGCGCCATGAGCGGCGAGACCAACCGCTTGCTCGCCTTGGCCAAAGAATTGGCCCCCACCCAACCTGGCACGGCTTACAGCCGCGAACTCGACGCCTTGGCCGCCACCGGCGAGCAAGCATCGTCAGCTTTGTTGGCCGTGGCTTTGCAAGCCGAAGGCATCGAAGCCATCAGCTACGCGGGTTGGCAAGTGCCCATTAAAACCAACAGTGCCTACACGAAAGCCCGTATCGAGTCGATCGACGATGTGCGCGTGCGCGCCGACCTCAACGCCGGCAAAGTGGTCATCGTCACCGGCTTCCAAGGTGTGGACCCCGCTGGCCACATCACCACGCTCGGCCGTGGCGGGTCGGACACCTCGGCCGTGGCCGTGGCCGCGGCCCTCAAGGCCGCCGAGTGCCTGATCTACACCGACGTGGATGGTGTCTACACCACCGACCCACGTGTGGTGCCCGAAGCCAAGCGCTTGGAGCGCGTGAGCTTCGAAGAGATGTTGGAGATGGCCAGCATGGGCTCCAAAGTGCTGCAAATTCGCTCCGTCGAATTTGCCGGTAAATACAAAGTGCCGCTGCGTGTGCTCTCGAGCTTCACGCCGTGGGACATCGACTTGAACGAAGAAGCCAGCTCTGGCACCCTGATCACATTTGAGGAAGACGAAGACATGGAACAAGCCATCGTTTCGGGCATCGCATTCAACCGCGACGAAGCCAAAATTTCTGTGTTGGGCGTGCCCGACACCCCCGGCATTGCCTACCAAATTTTGGGCGCTGTGGCCGATGCCAACATCGAAGTCGATGTGATCATTCAAAACCTGAGCAAAGACGGCAAGACCGACTTCAGCTTCACGGTGCACCGCAACGATTTCCAGAAAACCATGGACTTGCTCAAGTCGAAGGTGGTGCCCAAACTCGGCGCGGCCGACGTTTTGGGCGACGCGAAGATTTGCAAGGTCAGCATCGTGGGCATCGGCATGCGCAGCCATGTCGGTGTGGCCAGCCGTATGTTCAAGTGTTTGAGCACCGAAGGCATCAACATCCAGATGATTTCGACCTCCGAAATCAAAACGTCGGTGGTGATCGATGAGAAATACATGGAGCTGGCCGTGCGCGCTTTGCACCGCGAATTTGATTTGGACAAAGCGGCCGATACCATCGGTAATTGAGGCATAATGCGAAGCTTCGGAGCGATGACCGAGTGGCCGAAGGTGCTCCCCTGCTAAGGGAGTATGGGGTGTAGAGCCTCATCGAGGGTTCGAATCCCTCTCGCTCCGCCAAATGAAAATGCCCCCTTGTGGGGCATTTTTTTGTCTGTCATTTTGTTATCAGATAAGATGATTGACATGAACAATCCATCTTCTCATTCGGCTTCGTACCTGCGTTTTTTGAACCTGATGCAGGCCGTTCGCACCCTGCCGGTGTTCCCGAGCATCGATGCATTGGAAGAGCGTTTGTTGAATGTCTTGGCCGCCTCTTGGGCGCAAGACAAGCAAATCACGGTGTTGACTGCGACCGCCTTGCTCGACGACACCAGTGCCACCACGGTGCACCGCCGCCTCAAGTCCATGCGCAGCAAAGGTTTGATCGACTTGCAGGTCGACTCAGTTGACTACCGCGTCAAGTACGTCGTCCCCACGGCGCTCACCCAGCGTTACTTCAGTGAGCTGGGTGCTTGCATGCAAAAAGCCACTCAGCAAGCGTAATTTCCCAGAGCATGCCCAACTTTCTCAAACCCAGTTGGGTCTTGCCCGTGGGTGGGGTTGCACTCACGTGGGTGGCCTTGTTCAAACTCAACGCCTATTGGTTTGAATTTTTGACGGTCTCGGCCTATGTGGGTTGGATTTTTTTGCCCGCTGCGGTCCGCGTGCTCTCGGTGTTGTTGTTCGGTGGCCGTGGCGTGTGCGGTTTGTTCTTGGGCGCGATGATCACCAACGCTCCCTTGTTGAGTGACCAATTGTTTGAAGCACTGGCCTTGAGCACCATGAGCGCCGTGGCACCCGCTGTGGCTTTGTGGCTGGGCATCCGCTGGTTTAAATTGACACCGGCCCTCAATGGGCTCAACGGTTGGCAACTCTTGGGTTTGTCGGGCTTGGCCGCTGCGTGCAGCAGCTTGCTGCACAGTCTCATGTTTTATTGGGTCAGGCATGACCGCGAGTGGATGAGCGCGATCGTCCCCATGACGGTTGGCGACTTCGCTGGCACACTCATCGTGCTTTACACCGCCTATTTTGTGATGCGTTGGATTCAGCCCAAGGGCTGACAGCGATCAGATCAGCCGGCCGTCGGCGTCCAGGGTTTGGTCTAAGCGGCTGAGCAGGGCGTCCAAACGGGTGTCGGAGCCACCGTCGGTGGATGGGCTGGCCGAGGTTGGGGCTACTGCACTCACACCATTGACGCCCATTTGCACCAACTCAAACGCCAGGTTCAGCGAAGCCAATACGGCAATGCGGTCGCGTGCTTTGACCTTGCCGGCATCGCGGATGCGGCACATGGCCGCGTCCACGCGTTCCACCGCCTGCATCAGCGCGGCTTGACCACCTTCAGGGCAGGCCAATATGTAGCTTTGCCCCATGATCTGAACTTCAACTTGTTGCGTGGCGGGTTTGGCGGCGGTCATTCAATGTCCTTGGGTGGTGTCCCATCGGTCAGGGTCGGTAAGCGCTCGATCAAGGCATCGATGCGCATGCGAGCGGCGTTGAGACGAGACTTGAGCAAGTCACGTTCGGCCTGCAAGTCTTGAACCTGTGACTGCAGGAGGGCATTGGTGCGTTGCAACTCTTCGTGGCGGAGCAGCAAGCGCTCCACACGTTCGGCGATTTGGTCGATGGGCTTGGAATCTGACATTTGTTCGCTATTGTAGGGAAGTTGCAAGGCATGGGCATTTACAATCCACACCGTTGGTGCTCGCGATGTGGTTCACACACCGCAGTTCAACGGGAAGCAGGAAGGTCGCGCCGCTCGCTCGGCAACACCCAACCTGCGCTGCCCCCGCAACGGTCAAGCGGACGAGCCCTTGGGCTCCGCTTCTGTCACACAAGCCACTGAGCGCCTTGAACAAGCGCATGGGAAGGCGACAGAGGTCGTTTCCGCCAGCCCGGATACCGGCCAACAAGGTGGCACTGCGCCCAAAACGCCGTGCTGTAAAGCCCATGCACTGTCGGGGAAGGCGGTGAGGGCGTGATTCTGTTGGTATTCATCATGAAAAAAT
>JACCDV011294660.1_pt1 | contig 19807 bp, 16 predicted proteins | sample 7446131 | NCBI WGS metagenome assembly JACCDV01 (sample SAMN15323448, study PRJNA562643) | freshwater metagenome | isolation source: river surface water | place: USA:Blue River Watershed | collected 2017-08-17 | reverse complement strand
GCCTTGCTTCCTCTTTGGGTGAGATTAACTCACGCCTTAGTTGATGTTATTTCTTCGTACGGGTATCTTAAGCCTCTTATCTTTTGTATGCAGTTCTGCCAAATGTTGATTCAAGCTATGTGGGTCAACTAATCTCCCTTGCTGCAAATCTTAGATCGTGCCACTGTCAAGATCCTCAATGATACTTACGACGTGAAAGAAATCAACGATTTTACTGAGATGGACGACTAGGAAAGGAAGAAGCTCTTAAAAGGCAAGGATATTGATAAGATAGCAGCTGCTTGCAATCGATATCCAGTGATGAGCTTGCAATGTGAACTGGGAGAAAGGAACGAAGAAGAAATTTAACTGAAAGTTCAAATTGCACGTGAAGATTAGCTCGAAAATGATACCGTCATCAGTAACTTCTTCCCAGGGGAGAAGGAAGAATTCTGGTGGGTGATTGTGGGAGACAAGAAAGGCAACAAAGTGCTGGCGACGAAGAGAACGTTGGTGAAGTAGAGAGCAGAAGTGAAGGTGAATTTCTAATTTGGAGATGTGTAGAAGGTGGCAGTGTACGCTTTGTGCGACAGCTATGTAGGATGCGACCAGGCATAGTAGATATCGATAGTGTGATCCAATATATAAATTTCGTATGGAATATAATGCCGGATGTTTTAGCAAATCGTTCATTATTGAGTAATTTTATTATCAATCTATAACAATCAGATAGAATGAATAGTCTTAACCTACGCAATTCCCACAATCATCTCCATACCAACCCCTCCTCAACAAGGCCTTCACTTTCCAAAACACCACTTAGGCAAAGCTATAGCTCCCACTCTCATCTCACAGGCTCTAGGGCTGCAAGGAAATAGGGAGTTTCTCTTGAGAGAAATCATCGAATATCAATGGATAAACTCTATGATGCCACAATTTTCAACAACGATTAGCTATACAGCTTAACACACAAAAGCAGTTTTTCAACTTTGAACTCAACTAAACTAACCCCAAGCCCAACTGTTTCGAAAAATACCATCACTCTACCCTCATCTTCGCAGTATTCTAACAAAAGCTCTAAAACTGGCAGACCTGAGTCATAAATTCAATCTGAAATATATGAAACGTACTATACGCCTCCTAGTAATCCTCCACCTCCTTCTAACATTAGGAACCACTCCCATTTATTTAAAAGGTATAATTTACAAGGAATAATAAAGTACTGATCGTAGTTGCTAAATTTTTATATCTTAGCATAAATGTCTATTGACTGATATCAATATTAATGCATAAAGGTTGCTAATCACTTGTTTTGTTACAGGAATTTTCTGACTCGGCTCAGCAAATCTTCTCTTATTGTCACTGGGATCGTATGCTTTCCCCGTGTTTATAGCTCCTCTACCAGACTTTGCACAGTTACTTTTTCTATCCCTTTTTCTCTTACAAGGTCTAGATGATGAGCAAGTTACCTTTGCAGTAGGTCTTTAGATTTTCCTTCCATCCGCTCGAAATAAGTTTCTTCCTAAGATACTCTTAAAGCCTTATTAAGTGATAGTTTACCTTTCCATTTATCCGGATTCGATGAGTTTCTTCTCGAGTTCCTTCCTCTTCTCGATGATGTGTCCGGGTATTTTCATTTTTTACTCCATATTATATAAATAATATGTCGAATAGCAGCTTTACTACATCCAAAGCCACTCTCAACGTCTCCGATAACCTCATATCTGTAGGCTAGTTCATTGCCTCACTCTTTTGGCTTGATGTCACCGTCATTATTGCAGCCATAATCTGTTGGAGGATTTTATGGTACGAATTGAATAAGTTAAAAATTTGGGATTTGAAATATGGTATAGATTTGACCATAGGAAAGGATTCCAATGTGTTGCGTGTGATCAAGGCATTACATAAGATAATTAAAAATCTTAGTAGTCTGAACCAGAACTACATCCTCAACCAATGTGGATTTGAAGCATTCACATATCTGTTCTTCTTGAGGAGATTTACCCACCTTATGGCCATACTCACCATCACTGACATCTGTCTACTCATACCATATCAGCTTTATTTCAACGAATTCACAACCTTTAGCCTTGTTTCCATCTAATCGAATTCCAACTCATTGTTTAGAACCTTCTATACTCTATGGGTCACCATTGCCGTCCTTTACTCGATCTCAGAAATGAAGAAGTATCTTCGCCTCATGCTCAAGCACTACTTACTGAGGGGATAGAAGAGATTACTGAACAGCCTGAAGACCAAAACAGTTCTTATTAGATTTGCTGGAGAGGACAGAAGAATCGACCCAATTGAGCTAAAAACCCGTCTCATTGAAAAGGTTAGAATATAGGACTCTATCCTAGGATGCATTGAGCTGTAAAATAACTCAAGTAAAATATATGCGGAGTACCAATACAAGATCTTCCAGATTGTTAAATAAATCGGAATATAGAACTTCCACCCTATTTGGAGATTCTTCAAAGAAATAAAAACTAATCCTGAGGAGTAGATACTCAAACTTATCACTCTACCTGACTAGCATTCCAAGCCAATCAATAGCTTTCTGGTTGTCTTCTAAAATATTGATACGGCCGAATACTTAGTAAAATAGTTCTCAGCAACAAAAAGCATATATGACCTCACTCCTTAGTTTTCAAAGTTCCAAAGCTAAATATAAAACCACTATAACTAATTTCAGGATATACAGATTTCAGTGAATTGGGCTCAAGAAGCCTGTGATGTCAGGTGGATCTGCATCAACGCTTCGGAGTAAGAGAAGAAAGTCAAATACATACTAATGAATGCACTGTCTATCTTGTTGATCATAGTTGGCGGAGTGGTCATGATCTTGTCAAGGAGTAAATCTATTATTAATGTACCAAGCGTTTTACTCCCCATGATGTTGAGCATTATTAATGTTACTCTGAGATGGCTGCTTTCAAAGTCTTCAGAGTGGGAAAATAAGCATTTTCAATACGACTGGCATAAGAAAGAAATGAAAGTACTTATCATCTTTTTTATCATTAACGTACTCGGTGGATCTATTGTGAGAGATACTTTAAACCTCATTGATGTGCTCACCACAGGCTGGGGCTGGCTTGAGCTTTTTGGTCTCATCTATCGGAAGCCTGATGGGTTCTTTTACTATGGGTACATTATCAATGATGTTGCCTTTACGGCTTTTTCAATTTTTTCGAGAGTCGGCGACTTATTTGTTGAAGTATTTGAATCAAACTTAACATACCAAAAGGATACACTGGTTCGGCATAAAAGCAAATATGCGACAAACTATCCGTTTCGATACGGCTATCTATACTCGCTAAATGTCTTGATGTTTGCGATAATTTTCATGTATTCAGCCTCTTGCCCTCTCATCCATTTCTTCGGCTTCATTTACTTCATCTCCATGCTCTATCTATATGGATACCAGCTTAGTGTCTTTCACAAGTATGAATAGACCTGCTCCAATCTTAGATTACTTGAGCAAGCCTGCGAATACATTCAAATCGTAATGATGTCAATCATCTTCTTGATTGGGATTACTATGATGTTTCAATCACAATACTCTAGCGTGTTAATCCTTTACTTTTGGTAGGGAGTAATCCTTTGGCTCATGTTTAAGGAAAAGTCAACCTCCTATTTTCTCAAGGATTATTATACTGACGAAGAACTAAAGACAGCAGATTTGACCCCGCTGATTAAATAATGGAGAAAGGAGTATGTATAATCGATGAAACCTGTGAAAGTGCCTTATTGATTACTAAATGATTACTTATAAATATCATATAACATAATAAGGTTTATCAATAGTCCTCATTTTCTTTCTCCTCAATCTCCTCGATCTAATAACTTCCACTCTCTCCCAAAGTCTCCTTGACTAGAGATAGGTGGAAGACTAGCAGAATCGAGCAGCAAACGACCAACTCTAACATTATCTAATTTCTTGCAATCAGCTCATTATGAAGGCTAAAGACCATTTTCCCTAACTTTTAAGATGCCATTATTAGTCCACAAGAAAGGGTTCGGATAGTGTGAGGGTAAAACTATATTGAAGAGAGAATCAGAAAGAAAAATAGAGCAATTGCAAAAAATGAATTGAGGCCAAATATGGCCATACTGTACAAGACAGCATCTCCAACTGATAGATTAGATTGGTCAAGCAGCACTAGGAAGCAAGATATGAGCAGTAATATAATACTCAAAAATATGACAACTCCCTTTCTCTTTAGAAAATAACTCGCAAAATCTATAATCAGAGTATTCCTACATGAAAAGAAGAGGGCGCAGATTTGGAAGAAAGAAACCCATGCGATTTAAACTGAGTCGTCCACTTTGAAATTGGTCTTGCTTTGAAGATGTTGGATGAAATCAGGGCACCTCTCAATTACTCCTAATAGGAGGGAGCTGATAACTAATAAATCTATCTATCTTAGGATGCTTACATGTATTGTAGCTGACTGAGCCATATTAAAATAGTGTAAGGATGCTGTATTTTTGAAGATTGACCTTGTTCCAAAAATACTGTCTCTGTAGAATCATATTTATCTATTAGTGTCTCACGTTGTTTATCTAGCTTATCTTCTTCAAAAGTAATTCTCCCTTCTCAAAATCTTGGTCTATCAGAAATCTTGGCGACTCAAAGTAAAGAAATGATGTTAGAACGTAAAGGATGCATCCTGGCAAGATGACTTTGTAAGCAGTCTCAGCCTCGTTTTCCATATTGGAGGCTATAGAAACCGATGTGAGTTTGCCTAGCAATAGGGCCAACAAGGCAAGCATCCACAGCTTAGAGTACTACTTTATCCGATGAAACTCAAGGTTAATCATGAATAGATTGTATGCTAGACTATAGTGAAAAGTTACGATGATGAACACTCCTGCATCCTTCAAACCGACCACTCCTGAAAAGACACCAGCGATAGCGAAAATGCAGCCCACGGCCACTATAGCTATCACTATCAGGTTGACATAGTAGCGACTGATGTAAAGGGAGAGGTATGTAAAGGCGAGGATGTTGACAAATTGAAGGGATTACTCGATATAAAATTGGAACTGTGTATCTTGCCAGGCCAGCGAAATATAAAATATGCCCTAGTTTATGCCTGAAAGAAACCAATACAGCATCATGATTGCAATAAGTCTGATCTGGTAGGGTCCGTACTATTTGAGCTCCACCAGCAATTCCTCATACTCCTCAATTCCACTTCTTTTCCTCTGTTTCATTGTCCTGATAATAATTATTTTATAATCAAACAATATTCTAATTAATGATAATGTAAATTCTTCTAATACACCCTAATGTAGAAGATACTCTGCCTGCCTAAAATCAGCATAAAAGACCTCTAAGAACAAGTGAAGTTAAGAAGGACAACGCATCGATATAATTACCAAGATGACTTCTCCGAAAGATAGCATAGCCACAATAATGATATTAAAATTACCTCACCTTTCTATAAGAGATGTACGGGTCATAAAGGTAAATGCTTATGCCAATATCATCGACTTAAGAAAGATACACAAAATGTTAAGCCAATCATCAAGAACAAAAAGGAAAATTTCTATTTTAGCTATGGCAAAACTCTACATCTAAATCTCAGTTAAAAGCCAGAACATATGAAACTTCATATTGACAGCCACTTGTCGAAGCTTAAGATAAATCCTCCTCATAAAATTTAAGATCAACTGTCTTTGCCATCCCTCTTGCCTTTGCTTCTGCCATTACCTTTGCCCTTGCCCATTCATAATAACTCCAAACATGTAATGGAGGAATAATACTAAGACCCTATTTAAAGTCACCTGGGCAGCTCGATAACATTGCTGCAGCAAAGAAGTGTTCCCAAAATTTCAACAAGGAAAGCATTTAAATCTATAAAAGCAAGGTAGATTATAGAGGCGACTAATGAATAAGCTAACTCAAAGATAGACGCTTTAAATCGTGAATACATCGAGCTGGTGAGCCAACGTCTGAAGAACGAGCAGTTCAAACAAAAATATTTGAAGACTTTATTTAGTTTTATCCGAATGAAAAGCAATGAGAATAAGCTCTATATGTACAGTTCCCAAGCTTATATTAAAAACTCATTAAATATACTGCTCAACCACTTCACAATGGAGAAGTTGCTCAATGAAGAACTCAGCTAGGAAGATCTTCAACAGATTGCATACTATATGAATTGTCTGCCATAAAAAGTTAAAGATATTATTGCTGATCTCAAAAACGTTGTGTCGGAAATGGAACACTTACTTACCTAAATGCGCATCAAACGCAAATAGAATTAAGATAAATAAAACAAAAATAACTCCAACCATCTCTCCAATACAACAAACTCCAAATATGTCCGGACGTCTACACATATCAACCCTTCCGAACGTTAGCAAAAGAAAATCAGTGATTAATATGTCAATACAAAGCAGTCCTCCCTTTTCAGTTCCATCAATATGACTACCTCCTCTGCTTTTAGAGAAAACGTTCATTTCAAGTAGAATATCGCAGAGCCTTAAATGAAGAGCAAAACCTCGAAAAAATAAAAATATAGCATAATGAGAACTTCAAGTCGAAAAGTTAATGAGCTTCATTACACCTCTCCAATAAAGAAAATCTCCGAAAACAATAAGCAGGAAAAGCCAGAGAAACCAGAGAAACAAGAGAAACAAGAGAAGCAGGATAGGCAATAATACTAATAGATAAATCGTAAAAGGGGTGGCTCCATAAATAAAGCAACTTAGGCGCTAAATCGAAGCATGAGATCTACCGTTTTGGGAAAAGTTGATGAGGTGGAAAAATAGGGCCTTGTGAGCAAGAAGAAGATTACAACCAAATTAAAGAAGATTAAAATTAAATCGAAGTATACTTCACTGGAATAAGACTAAAAGTATAAGAATATTTACTATGATAAGTATCTAACAAAGGGAGGGTTTAAAAAGCTAATTAGCTAAATCGAAAGGGTCGAACAAACCGATTAAGAAAAAGCATAGATAATTTTCAAGGAACTCAATATTGAGAAATATATAGATGATTCTGAGACCATTGAAGACATAATCAAAACCTTTTTGCCTCTATTTAATGAAAGGTCCCTCCACGCCTTTAAGAAGAAAATTGTCTTTCTCAAAGACCAGCGTTATATCCAACAACTTTAAAAGTAACTTGACGACATGATAACATAAATAAGAAAGAATGACCCCAGAGAGTAGCCGTTTTAATTCTTCGAGACCAAATCAAATCACAAGCACATGCCCTTAGCAACAAGCCAGCTAGCCAAATGCCGATAGTTCAAGATATAAAAGCAATAAGAAATAAACCGCATTAAATATTTCGAGGCTGAATAATAAATCTAAAGGCACATAAATAGATAATAATCGATAAAGCTTCATTTATAGCAGATTGACCTCAAAGAAATAACTCTAGACCCCATCAATCCTGCTCTCACTGCTGCAATTACTCATGATCCCTCACTGAACAGAAGATTTGGCAGGTCCAAATAAAAAAACCTCCCTGAACTATCAGAGCAAAAAAAGATTCTGCAGTATATGAAAAGGAATCATGAGGGCACTTTTAATTACTTGGCAAGCGAATTCACAACTATTTGCCGTTCTCTTCCAAGTGAGCATGCTTGAATACATTATATTCTTTAATGATAATGATATACATATTTGGATCATTCTTTTTCTTTTCTCTTAGCTTTGTACTTCTCAATTGCAACTTTGGCGTCTTGAGGTGGCATTGAAGTGTGCTTCTTGTATTACATAGAGAAATCACCCTCACCTGAAGTCAATCCTCTGAGCTCCATAGCGTATCCAAACATTTCACGCAGGGGCACATCAGCTCTTAAGCAGAAAAGGTCTCCTTTGGTTTCGGTCTTTGTAATCGACCCTCTTCTCTTTAAAATTCCAGACATCACACCTTGATAAATTTCCTTATTAACATTTACTTCCACATCCATAAGAGGTTCAAGCACCTGCTGATTAGCTCCAACCATGGCTTTGTGGAAGGCATACTTGGTGGCAGTTGCGAATGCATTTGCTGAAGAATCTACAACGTGAGTTGCACCATCCTCAAGCACAAAGCGAGTGTTGATAACTGGGTATCCTGTTTGTGGGCCCTTGCTAACAATATCGTAGAAAGCTTTACCGACAGCAGTGACAAACTCAGGAGGAATGTTCGTTCCAACAACTTTACTAACAAATTCATTGCGAGTTTCATTACCCTCAAGGTCGATTGGTTCGATGTATCCAATGACTCGGGCATACTGACCAGCACCTCCAGTTTGTTTCTTATGTAAGTAGTCAAAGTTTTGGCGTTGGGTAATGGTCTAACGATAGTTGACTCCAGGTTGTCCAGTTGTGCATTGAACTCCGAACTACCTTCGTATTCTCTAGATGTAAATCTGGAGATGCAACTCGCCCATTCCACTAATAATCATTTCCTCAGATTACTTATCCACATTAACTGTGAATGTTGGGTCCTCTCTTTTGAATTTAGATAAGGCTTTTTCGAGCTTGACTGCTCCGTCGTTTTTGGCTGGCTTGATGGTGAGACTCATGACAGGATCGGGGACGAACATGCTTTGGCAGCGAGCAGGGAAGCTGTTGTCGGCTTGTGAAAGCGTATCTCCAGTTGAGCAATCCACTCCGAATATAGCGAAGATGTCTCCAGCCTTTACTTCTTCAATTTACTCCATGTTGTTTGCATGCATCTTTACGATTCTTGATACTTTCACCTTCTTACCTAGCTTATCGTTCCAAACGAACTCTCCTCGCTTCAGCTTCCCTTGATATACTCGGACATAGGTTAGTTGTCCAAATTTACTTTCCTAAAGCTTGAATACATATCCAACGAAAGGTCGCTTGTCATCAGTCGGAAGCTCCACCATTTCTTCTTTCTTTTCTTTGTTTAGGATAAACCCAAAGTTTTTCTTATCAAGTGGAGAGGGCAAATACTTTAAGACCCCATCAAGAGCAAGCTGAACTCCTTTGTTCTTATAGGCTGACCCCATAAAAACAGGGATAAATTTACGCTCAATAGTGTAATGCCTTATTTTGGATTCGATAAGCTATGGGCTTGGCATTTTTTCATCTAAGAACATTTCTTCGAGCTCAGGGTCAATGTTTGCCAATTGTCCAACAAGCTAAGTATGCTTTTCTTGAATAATTTTTTCGAATCCTGAAGGAACCTATTCTTCCCTGATGTTTTATCCATTAGCCCCATCAAAGTAATATGCTTTTCTCTTAATGATATCAATAAGTCCTCTAAGGCGATCATCTTCTCCGATGGGAACTTGCACAGCCGCACAGCATATTCCTAGCTTTTATCTTGCTGCGTAAATGGCATTCCAAGGGTTGGCTCCCATCCTGTCAAGTTTATTCACAAAGATAATCCTCGGGACATTATATCGGATCATTTGTTTATTAACGGTGAGAGTCTGAGGCTGGACACCACCCACTCCGCAAAGAATCAAGATGGCTCCGTCCAGCACTCTCAGCGCCCTCTCCACCTCAATTGTGAAATCGACGTGTCCAGGAGTATCGATTAGGTTAATGTTGTAGTCTCGCCATTTCAGGTATGTTGCAGCTGACTGAATTGTAATTCCTTTCTCCCTCTCAAGCTCCATAAAGTCCATAGTTGCCCCTACAGAGTCAGAACCTTTCACCTCATGGATTGAATTAATCTTCCCAGCATAGAACAATACTCTCTCTGAGAAGGTTGTTTTTCCAGAGTCAATGTGGGCTGAGATACCAATGTTTCGAATCTTGGAGAAGTCAACAAGGGAGCTAAAGGACATGGTAAGTCTCTTAGAGAACCCCCAAGCCGCTTGATTAAGGACTGGATTAAGAAACTTTCTCATCCCAGAATTAAAATTTTATTAGAACTTTTCAACAATCATAACCAAAAATAAGCCCACCCAATAATCGCCTTCAATCTATGCATTAGCAGCAAGATTTGATATGCTCGCCTATCAAACAGAAATAATTTCATATAAATAAATAGGAAATGATAAGCAGATCAATAGTTACATATTTACTCTTTATCTAAGAAGTTAGTCAAATCACATTTTTATGATATCTTCGTTCTTGTGCTTTAGATCTTTAAAGTAATGGCTTACATTCTTCATGTAGTCCGACCTCTATTTACTCCTGTCCTCTTTCTTGCTCTTGGACTCCCTCAGAGATCTCTCTATCTTTCTACTGAATAATCTATTGTGAGTCTTTGTGAGGATTTGGTTGGTAAGTTCACTTGGCTGCACGATTCTTGGCTCTTCACTGGACCTTTGCAGCATTTTACTTCGAATTTCCTACGAAGAAGAAATATTTCTTGCATAGGCGTTTGTGGAGAAGATTAAAGAAGGCGCGTCTGGGATTTTGGTATTACTTCCATACCTTTGATATAGATAAACATCATCCTATTTCACAACTTTCCTTGGTTTGCTAACCGGCTTCTCCTCATCCTTATCTGACAGAGTACGGTGAATAAGTTGTAATTGATGGTGCAGCTTATCAAGGAGTTAAATCCTTTGGTAGGTTTGGTTGTCTAGGTAAATAGGAGAGGAAGTGTAGGTGAGACAGGCCATCTTAAAGAACTCGTTATAGTAATTAGGATTTCCAGAACAAGATAGGCATTCATTATCCAAAGATACAACAGAACGATTGGTCCTTCGATCATATGCATCCTTTATTTCATCCTTGTGCCTCTATCGGATTCCCAGAAGAGTGATGGCTTGGCGGTCTTTTTCATCTTGCTTTTCGATCTAGTTAAACACCAGCAATATTGAATGCATTTCCCTCACAATATTATTGAGTTTCTTAAAGTCTTCCCTCAAAGATTGGACATTCCTATCGACATTATTCGCAAATTATTGATGCAGCTTCTACTAAAGTTGAAAATTAAGACTCATCTATGTGATAGAATTTGAAAGGCTATTGGCTTTCTCCTCAAGCGCCTCATGATCTCGCTTCAATAAATATTACATATTTTCGATATAATTCTTGGAGTCAGCTAGTTCGGCATTGATTCTTTCCTTCAGCTCATTTGTCATCATGCTAACTTGTTAAGCTGAGGGTTTTAAGCTATTTGCAGGGACATCTAATTTTTTAGGCTATTAATTTGAAGCCTAGTTAATTCCTCCGAAGTCCTACTTTAGCTTGATGCTTGATAGGAGCTCTTACTTCTTCTCATGACTCAAGTGGTCCAAGTCGACTCCTCTCCTCGTGAGTTGGTCCTTTTTCAGTTTGAACACCAGCTTTATGGCCCTCTTATGCACATCCTTGATGAGCTGCATGTTGCCCTTGGCAGACTCTGAGATCCTTTTCTCATTGAAGTTGTTATTAAGTATTTCTTCGATGAGCTAGTTGTAGCGATTATAGTAGTAAACAGAAACATTTTTATGGTATTTTTACGGGAGGATATGATGTATATACTAGTTGATCTGGGTAAAACTCACTATGGGCTGAATCACTTATATTTTGAACTCTAAGTCTTCCATCTTTATTATTTGCTCATTCACTAAACTTTAAAATTTGCTTATCACCTTCTCGAATGCCCTCAAACGAAGCATGTCCTCTTTCATTTGGATAAAGCCTCCACTCTGCAGTTCGTTAGCTGTCTTTATTTCCTTTATCTAATCGTAAAATGAGGCCATATTCTTCTAGATGCGCTGGTTGGTTTAAGCGACTAAGTTTTCATTGTACTAAACCTTCTTCATCGAGGTCTGATGATCTGACTTGATTTCATCAATTGTGAGATGGATGGAGCTGATTTATCGATTGATGGCATCTAAAGTTTAGAATACGTTTGATTGACTCTATATAATCTTTTTGCCTTGGTTATTCAACTCTCCCTTGACGAATTCCTTGAATACATTAATGCCATTGAGTACTTCAGTTGATTCTTCCAGGCGCTTATCCAATACTTTAGCTTTGGAGTTTATATAGCCCTACAAATATTATATCTTATGCTCGAGCTACCTTATCAAAACAGTCTGCTTGTGAAATTTATCCTCCACATTCTGAAAAATACCAGTCTTAAAGATCTACTCATCATTGTTAATCATCATCGTGATTTGCTCGACCTTATACTTCTACTCGCGGCTTACTTATTGTAACTTTAGGATAGATGTCGAATGGTTGGTAATTTTCTTCTACAACGGATGCAAGACCTCAGATATGATTTCTCTGACTTTGGTCTGGACCTCGAACCATTCGAATTCCCTCAGCACTCGCTTTTTATCTGCCATTAATTATATTATTAGGACAGCTCAATATTTAGATGATCATACAAGAATAGTATTATCAGAGGGACTTTCTTCGGATCTAGCCTCTTTTTCTTTACTCAAGCAAGCGGGCTTTCACCTTGAGGATCTCCTCGCGATAGCGAATTTCAGTCTATTGGACATACTGCTGGGCCTCAGCTGATAAGGCTTATAACTAAATGACTCTGTCCCTTAAAAATTAATTCTATCCAATGGCCTCCACCAAAGCTGCTCTCACGTAGTTTTCCTCTATTTGTTCAGGGGATTCTTCTGGAAAAGACTCAGGCTTGGTCAAAGGACTATGGTTACTATGGTCAAAATGGGTCTTTTTGATCATTTTGCGCTTGTTATATAAAGTATGCATTATATTAGAAGAGTGTAAGTATTGCTGATGAAGCGCCAATTCTCTAAAATATGTATGAATTCGTTATTTTATGAGCAATCATTTAAATTATAAGATATAATAAAACTTCATTCCTCATCAACTTCCCCCTCAAACTACTAGCATTCCTTCTATGCAGCCTCCACTAGCTCATTCGTCAATTCTTACTTTGGAAAATCATAAAGGGAATCATAGACAAGTGCCATTTTGTTGGTTTAGAAAGAACTGCCAGGATTGAAACGGTTTCTTGCTTATGTCATGGGTGGAGGAAAGAGAGGGTCAATCGCAACTCTTATGGCATTTTAAACCATTGGAGGGATAACTTTGCCCAAGACAGCTCCATCAACTTCTAGGCAAGGGTTAGAATTGGCTTCAATTAGGTAAGGGTTCAATTTGTCATCAAGCATAAAATCTAAGCCAAAGATCTAAATAGGGATAAATTTACTTAGAAGGTAAACTCCTTGTGATGAGGATTAATCTTCTTAGCGACAGAAATGATAAGATCGGTAGCAATTTTTTTAATCTTATCATGAATGGTCTTAAATTTAACTTCAGTGTTGTTTTAAATATATTTTTGTAGTTAAGCGAAAGATACCTTGTTAAATCCTTAGAATTTGCCATACTATTCTCCTTTCTTTTGAATAGCGTCATTAGTCAAATGTATTAGTTTATTGTCCAGATTCTTTAGAGTATATTCTTTACTTGTGGTTCTTACATAGCCCTACTCATACCAATACCCTTTCACCAATCCATTAACACACGTAATTAAAATATAGCACCTTATATCGAATTTCCGCTTATTGTAAAGGAAAGGGTTTTACATGTATTTTTGGATTATTAAAGTTCGCCCGTTCCCACACTTCTGACTCAAAAGAGATCGCACTTATGATATTGTACTGACCACTTAAATTCCATTTCCTCTATTAGAATTTTACCCGGGTTTGCATATCCAAATATTAGTAGCCTGCTTTGAGTTCTTACTTTTTGATGCGAACTCTTCATAATACGAAGTAAATCTTTGGAACTCAGGATCATTGACTCCCTTTGTTACTAAAAATGTTAAGGGAATCACCTCAAAGATATCTTTCTGTAACCTACATAATACATTGAATACTTCTCGTAGTATTTGGCAATCGATAAGAATAGTAGTTTTTTTGAGTGGAGAAATAAGCATCCTGGAATATGATTAACTATCTTTCTATCACTATCTCTTGGTAAAACTTAGTACTCGATTTCTTTAAGATTTTTTTCATAATTTTCTTCAAAAAATTTGTTACTGTGCTTACTATTGAAAGTTAAGTAGGTTTAGTTGGTGACTGCTTCATCAAATTTGGTAAAAATATGTGTATTTTTGCCAACGATTCTATTAAAGTTAATGAATTTCTTCTACCCCTTTTCTCGAATCTATTTGTTGCCCTTCAAAACAGGGCTATATTACTTAGGCTAAATGCGAGTATTTTTGTGTTCTTTATTGCCCAATAAATTGATAGATTTATTACGTTTCCACTCAGTCCATACCAAATTGCATGAGTCGATTTAGCTTTTGAATGCCCACCAAGGTCTGTTTTTGAGTATGCTTTTGACAAGCAAGCCATTATTTCCTTTGCAGATATAAGCCTTGTACAAGACTTCTTCTTCAGGCGGGACTACAATCTGATTGGTGAGATTGATAGTAAATAGAAACTATTTGTACTGAACATAGTTAGTGTTCTTTTTGATATCCATCTTATTTTTGGATGGCTCTTCAGGGTACTTTGCCTCCAAAGTCTATCTTCTCTTTGCTAAGATGGGGGGTTTATTCGGGATGATCTTCTAAAGCTCCTTCTAATTCTTGGCTTTTTATTTTTTGAGGCTCGTGTGGTTATATCCACTGAATATATCCTTATTGGAGTGTATTTCTGGCAATAAATCCCTATTTGAGATCATTTCGGAACGAATATGGTTACTTTAGTTCTATTCGATCTTATCCTCGTGGGTTGTATCGTTATCCACAAAGATATAGGGATAGCTCTTTGCATTGCTTTGAACCTACTCCTGATTCACCTCTATAATCTTTGTCTTATCCTTATGAAAGTTGCGAATTTGCTCAATCGCAATGTATTTGCTGGGCAGAACATTTTTATTTTTTTTAGATGGCCTGTAATCATTGTTTATTATACTATTGATTTCCCTGCCGTCTACTTTGAGGCCGTTAAGTTCTTGAGTGAGTTCTTACACTTTAGAGTTGAACTTCTCCTTGAAATTTCTATTATTTCTACCGACCTAATATTTATTTTCCTGTAATTTGTTGGGGATGAGGGGTTCCTTGGCGAGAAGCAGGGTGGAGAGTACCACAAACTAATTTCTGCTCTGTTTGGTATTTTTGATGGATGGGTTGTGCATGTAATGTAAAGAAAAGGTATTAATATAACTCACAACTGATTATTAGTATTATCATAGCTCATCATTAAGTTTTATCTATCATAGGAGTGAATGGTCACTCGTTTGTCTTTACAAAAGAACCTACTGACTAATTCTCCGTCTATATTAGGGATTACCTACTTGGCTCAGCCCTACATATTGGGATCAACTCATGGTACATCAGAGTGCCCACTATCAGCACGATGAAACCGATCGCTTTCAGGATGTTTACAAGCACATTTGTATTCTCGATTTGGTACTCAGAGTGGTCAGTTCCGTAGGTGAGGGTAAGGACGATGCCGAAGATCCATATGATGACTGTCCTGCAGACATCAGCAAGGGAGCGAGAAACAGGAGAGATCTTCTTGGAGACAGTGACTGCGATTGGGACAGAAATAGCAATTGAAACAATAAGCCCGACGTTCAAAATCAGCAAGAATGAGTTTGACTTGACATCCTACCAATAACCACTGATATTTTACAGGTAAAAATCCCCATTTACATTTACACAATTACTTTATTTCCAAGGACATTTCACGAACTGGAAACCAAAGGTCAAAGGCGCCATAATTAACAATCCATAGAAACCCTACAAGAACACCAGCTTGAGTGCACTGAGATCGTATTTATTGAAAATCCATTTTTCTGCGACCAAGCCGATGCTGTTGAAGATGATGGAAGCGAGCAGCAAAATGATGCCAATAAGTTAATCAGAAAGGGAGCTATTGGAGCTGGTGTCGGAATATATGACGGCAACCACCTGTACACTTGTGATTCCGATGAAAGCGAGGAAGCAGCCTAGGATTGATGTTGTGCTAAATATTCTCTTGAGGAAGATTCTCGAGAGGATGGCTGTAAAAATGATATTCCCTCCTCGCGATATTTGCCAGACTGAGCTGTCGACCATGTTTAGGGCGATGTAGCTCAGCAATGTTGAGAATAAATCCATCAGTGCTGGAAATATTACTAATAGAATGGAGGCTGGCTTCTTCTAGCTGAACCCCAATCCCTCGTCCTTCTTTCTTTTTAACCTCTCCAACAAATACACCAAACCAATAAGTGTCTATCCTACAAACATGAGAATGGTCTGCATGAACGGATGGAAGAATTTCCCTTTCTGATCGATCACTTGAATATTCTGCAATTTCAGTTCTTTGTTAGGGGCAACGTACGTATTGTGTTGATGGCTCCAAAGAGGACAAGGAGGGGCACAAGGGCTAATATAAACTTGCCCATTAATTAAATCTATCAAAATAATCATATATGGGATATTAATTTCTTTTGCCAATCACAACACTTTTGAGTATGCACTTATTACTGCTTCATTTTTACTATTCAAAAGGCGAGTCTATTCTCCTTTCTTGGCTAAAACTAAACGAGATTCTTGGCGCTTTAATTAGAAACCTATACGGCTATCTCTAAGAGTGTTCTTCATTTCTCGCATTTGGTTTTGCATTTATTCCACAATTTTGCCGGAATGACTTAGCGTGTTCATCTACTATCTTATTCTCCTCTGATTTATTTGTTTTATCTCCTATTGAGTGTTGAATACGATCCGATCATGCTTGCTGGCAAAGAAGTTTTTTATTGTTGTCCGACTCTCCATTATATCTTCATGAATTTTATTACGGATCTAACGCTTTTTTGCCTGCTATTGCTCTCGGTTCTTATCAATAAGCAGCTGATTTTCTTTGCGCATTTTCTTAGCCTACTCCCGAATCTTGTCCTTCTCTTGAGACTGGGCCTGGATTATCGTGGACATTTGCTTCTAGTGACCTATCCTTTTCATTTAGTTTATGTGCTTTTGCTGCTCGGTGATTTTCATTTTCTTCTATTTATCCTTGCTCAACTAAATTGAGGAATTTGTACCATTCTTATATCTTACGCATGCATATTCTTAACCAAGGTGAGCTTTTAAAGGGTGCATTGATTGTTCTACACCTGCTTCAAAATATGTTCTTGGTTAATGTTCAGGGCTTTTGTGCGGTTTTTTAGCGCATTTGCTTTTAGCTATTGTCTTAAGAGCTATTTGAATGCTGAATCAATATAGATTGGATTATGAGAAGTGCTCTACAAGCTGTTTGCCTGTGCTTCATCGACTTTTTACTCCATAGAATTAAACAATAATTCGATCTTATTGATTAAGTAAAATAATGATAATTTCTAATTGGAAGAAATTTAGGTATTAATTTCTTACCCTTTATTAAGGCAAATTGATTAATTTCCTTGGCTTTATTAAGACTAAATGATTAATAAAATGGGTTTTATAGAATTATTATAGAACTTTTAAAATGAAAGAAGCAGGACAAACAAGCCAATAGGAGAAAAAGCTATTGAATATGATCGAGATCAAAATGTATGACATCGCTCAAAATGTATAAATTATTGGCAAACAACTCACCAATAATCAGATTAAAGATACTATCGCTCATACTTATAGCATATTCTGCCAGCTTAAACATACCTTTTAGAATGCGGGGCTCAAAGAACTCTATGAAGTCATTCGCAAAATGCAAATCAACTCAGTTGCCTTATCATCTATCCTCACAGAAAGGATCGATAAGAAAAATTAGAATTTAATCAAAGAAAAGTTACCTTAGAGAGAGATTACGCCTCCCCCTAAGCCATAGGTGCCTGAAAGTGAGGTAAAAGAAGAAGGGAGGCCTAAGATGCAAAGGCTTGGGGGAGTTTGCCTGTATAATGAATCCTACATGCGAGGATTAGAGTATTATGAAGTGGACACTTAATAAATTGAACATCAAATGACTGGCAAATGTCGAATAAAGCTATCTAAGAAATCACGAGATGATTTCCTGAACTCAGTTTCAAGATAGTTGGACACAAAGGTTGAGGTTGAGGTCGAGACCATTGGCGACTAGATAAAGAAATACATAAAGGACTACAAGTAAAACAGTAAGATAAACAGCTTTGTCTCTTATGAGAAGGAACTGGTTGAGATTATTGATTTTTTTAAAAGTAGCGAGCTTTAGGCCATGAATTTCCTTAACAAATCTCCCAAAAACCAGGAGTATACCTAGGATTATATTAATCGGTTGAATGAGCTTGAGAATGAGTTTAAGAGCAAATAGAAAGCATAAAAGCTAACAATAAACTAAAAACTTAAACTATTCATCATTAACCTTAGGCAAAAGCTGCAATAGATGGAAATTCACTATCAGTAGAAAAGTGCAAAGCTTCAACTCTACGAACAAAGTCTAAAGAAATAAACTTCGTCTATAGCCATTCAAACCTATGACGGTCTTGAAGCCCGCCTCAAATCTCAATAAAACACGATAAGATAGCTTGAATAAAGATACAAAATTTTATCGTAAATTAAAAACAAATAAATAAACTTTTAGTCAAAGTATTACTAAGCCCAACATGAGGTCAATTCCAAATCAAGTTAAATCACCAAACTCAAAATAATATGTTCCTAACTATAAGTTTAAATCGATTATCTAAAAAAAATTATTCGAGAAAACAAATAAAAATTGAATTTCGATTTAAAGGATTTGGATAGGCGCAAGACTAAGAACAGAAGAGTGGTGAAAGAGTTGTCCAGGAAGCAAATTGAGTAGAAGCCTAATGAAATCGGAGATAGTCTTACAGCAAACTAATAATAGAGATAGGTGTCTAGAAGAAACAGTAAAATATAGAAGAAAAGTAGAAGGCTTTAGAGAGTTGGAGCGCAGACTTCATCTTTATCTCGGCCCACAGAGTTCATGTCAACCAAATAAAACTTCCCTTAAATTAGGCCTTCCGAGGAACCCAGGTAAAGTGAAGTTCAAAGTAAAAATCAAAACTAGCAGGTTTAATAAACTCCGAGGAATAAAATTGAAATAAAGAAAATGACCATGCCCTCCCCTGTTAAATAAAATTAGCTCAAATAGTCGTTCTTTAGAAATTAATCAATCAAAAAGAACGCTAAAAAGACGATTGAAGAAGAAAGGCAGGTTTCATTTCTGTAGCAACAGTAGCAACAATATAAAAAGAATACAACTATTAACATTATAGCTGAAGATAATATCTCATAAATGGGTGCACTGAATCTTTCGATCGACAACATAAAGAACTAGGATGATAATTAATTAGAGGGGAGCTCTCGAAAAAGTAAAAAAAATACACTAAGGCAACTGATAAACTCCAGTGCAGCCTGTAGTTTGAGATCGGTATAGACTGAAAACAAGAAATCATCCAAAAGTGTGAGCAAAAAATGTATAATCCTCAAAGACAATAAGGAAAAAGATAAGAGCATCTTGGCCACCACTATTAAATTCTAAAATATGTCTATCAATGAAGTCGTAAACGTAACTGTCTTTCCTCATTCTCCATAATCCGAAAGGATAGAACGTATATCTTACCCCTTTCTCAATACGCAGCAAGGGATGAGCGTCAACTTAATTAAATCCAACCCTAAATTAAGCTACCTTAATAATGACCCAAGTAAGAAGAAACTCAATCAAAATGCAACAAATTATATATAGAAGATAAAGCAAGCGGAAAATACTCGATAGAAAAATTCACAAATGAATAATCAATAAAAGAACTCACAGATGGATGAAAACAAAAGAAGAGACTATCCGCCAATATTCAACAAGAGTATGAGTAAAAAATAGAGTGCAGGTTAAAAACCTCATCATCAACTCAACCATACTTCTGTAAGCGATTTCAAAAATACCCATCCTCGATTAAACAAACCATCAAACTCATCAAGCAAAAAGAATATGAAGGATATCACAAATTACTTATAAGCCTTTAGTGGTAAAAACAAAGAGTTAGGGTTTGGGCTAGGATAAAAGCTAAATTC
>JACCDV010169174.1_pt1 | contig 19809 bp, 19 predicted proteins | sample 7446131 | NCBI WGS metagenome assembly JACCDV01 (sample SAMN15323448, study PRJNA562643) | freshwater metagenome | isolation source: river surface water | place: USA:Blue River Watershed | collected 2017-08-17 | reverse complement strand
TTCCTTTCGGTTCCAGAGTGAACCATTTTACATATACAAGCCTCGGCTTGAATGATTCCGTAGCTCAGTTGGTAGAGCAATACACTTTTAATGTATGGGTCCTGGGTTCGAATCCCAGCGGGATCACTTCTAAGATTGAAAAACACTGTCAAACTAACCATTGATGGTGTTTTTTTTTGACTAAATTCGATAGTTAAAACTCAAGTATATCATCTTTATCAACATGATAAAATTAAAATTAGCACTAGATTGGACTCCTAATGTCAATCATATCGGATTCTTCATCGCGAAAGAATTAGGGTTTTATAAACAACAAGGTATCGACCTACAAATATTAAATCCGAAGGACGATAACTATGCAATGACTCCAGGAAAGAAATTAGAACTTGGTGTGGCAGACTTCGCTATCGCTCCTTTTGAGACGGTAATTAGTTTGAATAATAAATCAAATCAAGTACAAGCAATGGCGATTTACGCTATCATGCAAAAAGATGTAAGTTCCATTGCTTCGTTAAAATCCTCCCATATTTTTTCACCAAAGTTGCTCGATGGCAAAACATATGCCTCCTACAAGGCTCGTTATGAAGATCATATAGTAACTGAAATGATAAAAAATGATGGAGGGAAAGGCAATTTGAATATAATTTACCCTGAAAAACTTGGTATTTGGAACACGTTATTAAGTGGCAATGCCGATGCTACTTGGATTTTTGACAACTGGGAAGGTGTCGAGGCTAGCGGTAAGAATATCGAATTAAACACGTTTACCTTAGCTGATTTTGATATCCCTTATGGTTATTCCCCTGTTGTATTAACAAAAAAGGAAAATATGACCGCTCAGAAGGAGCTTTATGCTTCATTCATTAAAGCGACACAACAAGGTTTTTTGTATCCCAAAAATAATCTAGCTGAATCCACAGAGATTTTAGCTCGTTTCGTTACCGAGTACGATTTAAAAAATATTGATTTAGAAAAAGCAATAACTTTTTCAATTCCACATTTCGGGGACGAATCCACTGCTGGATTAATGAAACAAGATAGAGTTTCAAGCTTTATAGAGTGGCTGGTAAACAGAGGCTTAGAAGATAAGGTGATTTTAAATCAGCGCTTATTTACGAATGAGTTATTTAAATAAATCAGCTAATCACGCCAAATTGGTCTGTTTTTTTCTTGTTGATCAATGTAGAATCATCATTTTACTTAGCACTCAACATTAGCAACCTTCCCCCATCTTCCACACTCACGTAAATTTTACCACCAGGGCCCATTTTTACATTTCGTATGCGGCCATTGTTTTCGAGTAAAATGGTTTCATTGCTAGGTACCCCATTGGTCATTTTTATCATGAGTAAATGTTTTCGCACCAGGCTTCCCATGAGCAAATTGCCATTCCAATCTTTAAATGAAGGATGGTTAATAAAGGTTAAACCTGATGGCGCGAATGCCGGAGTCCAACTTTTCAATGGTGCCACAATTCCCGGTGCAGTATGACCGTTGCTTATTGTGGTTCCATTATAATTGATGCCCATGCTGTACAGAGGCCAGCCGAAATTTTCTGCAGGTTGAACGCGGTTAAGCTCACAGCCACCACTAGGTCCATGTTCATTTACAAAAAGTCGATTTGTTTTAGGGTCAAAAGCCATGCCTTGGGGATTGCGATGCCCATAACTGAATAGTGTGGAACGTGCCGTTTGGCCTGGTAACAGTGGATTATCAGCTGGTATACCTCCATCCAGATTCATTCGATGTATTTTACCCCAAAAAGTGTTTAGCCTTTGGCCATTTTGGTGTGGACTTGTTGCACCGCCCAGGCTTCCTCCCCCTCCTTCTCCCACACTCCAATACAATTTACTATCCGTTCCAAAGGCAATTCGACTGCCATAATGGCCATTCCAGGTCGACGCAGACTCAGTGGTATGCAAGACCTGCCAATTGCTAGCAGCCGTTCCATTTAAAGTGAACCTTGCTAACACAAGAAATCCGCCTGTAATACTGTAGGTAGTATATACACTTTTGCTTGAAGCATAATCCGGTGAAATGGCCACATCTAGCAATCCTCCCTGCCCTGCAGCGGAAATATTGGAAGGCAAGCCTGAGATGAGTGTATTGCTTTGCGTAGTCGGGTCAAATAAGCGCATTGTCCCTGTTTTTTGTGTAAACAACAGGTTGCCATTAGGCAGAAAATCAAAGCCCCAAATTATCCCCTGATTACTTAATAGCGTAGTGACCGTAATTTCAGGAGCATCAATTAAAGGAGCAGTAACAGGTTCATCCTCTTGTGAACAAGAGAGGAAAATGGCAAAAAACACAAATGCTAAGATCCAATTATCTAAAAAGGGCTTTATCTGCATAAAAAGTGCCAAAAGGTATGAGTGATGCTACAAAAGCCCAAAACATTTTAAGTAAGTTCCATCGATGAATAAATGAAACTTGAAGTACTAAAACGACGTAAAGAACAAATAGAATTCCATGTGCTAAACCCACCACGTAATTAGGCTGCGGCATACCATACTTGTATTTTAAAATCATTGTAAAGCCTAAAAGTAAATACGAACAACCTTCTAAAAATGCGACGATTCGTAGCCTTCCTACTGGCGTTTTTAATAAATTTTTGAGCATTGTGTTAGAATATAGAGTACAAATATCAATAAACTAAATTAAAAATTTTGGCAAAATATGGTTTATGTACTCAATTCATTATTCAATTAAAATCCTTACCGCCAAATAAATATAAAGCTGATTTTTTTGCTCACAAAAAGTTAAATATTTAAATTGAAATTTGGCAATTTTATTCGAATGTTAACGTATGCAAGAGAAGCTTAAATTGCTACATGTCAACCTTTAAATTAGTGTGTGCCTAGTCAGTTTAGTGAACATGAAAAATAGATTTCTTTATTTTATCATTCTTTTTTTTAGCTTATTTGCTTTTCGCTCATTTAGTCAAATAAGTGAGGCTGATAATCCGATAATTTTAGTGGCATATGGTAGTGCTGATACAAAAGAGGATGCTCATTTAGATGCTTTGGAATCATGTATTTCCCTTGCAATTTCTGGATTGAATTCCTCAGGCTTGGACCCTGTTATACCTTTTGAAACACAACAGAATTTGGTATTAAATGCGTCTACTTTCTTAGATTATAGTGTTTTATACGATGATCAGCTTCCTAATGGGAAAATAGTTTCACTCTTAAAAGTTAGAATTAATGCGTATAAACTTGAGTATGTGCTAAAGGCAGCTAATATAAATGTCGTTTTTAAAGGTGGTAATTTAGCCAATCAGATAAAACAACAGATTTTAAATGAGCAAAGTGAAATAGCTGCATTAAAAAACATGGTCGAATTATTAGATGAGCCGATGCTTTCTGTATTTGATTATAAAATCAAGAGTGGTTTCCCAAAAAGTTTAGATGATACAAATAAAGAATGGGCTATTCCCATAAATGTGCAAGTTTTTACCAATAAGCAAATAGATTATTGTTCTAAATTATTCTTTCACACACTTTCAGAATTAAGTATTGAGCCTGAGGAATTAAGCTTATATGAAAGAATGAATAAAAAAGTATTCCCTATTAATATTAATTATCAAGGTAATCAATTCAATTTTTTGCTGAGGAAACAAATCTCAATCAACATAATTAGTGGATTTATTAATAATTGGGAGAGTTATCTATTAAATTTTAAAATTAATGAGGGTAAAAACGAATATGTAGGAACTGATGCCATATTCTTAGAGAATACATCATATAACTCTTCTATATCTACTACTAATGAATCAATTGTTAATGCAAAAAAAGGATATCAGTTTGCCTTAAACAAAAACTCATTAGATATCGACTTGCAATTTCCTAAAGCTTTTCAGTTAGTTGGTGAATATAGCTGGAATGATGTAAAAAACTTATCTCAACTTGAATCTATAGAAGATTACACAATTCAGTCAAGTGGAGATAAGATTTACAGAGAAATCAAAGAGAAATCGATAAATGAAAAAAGTGAAGATGAAATCTTTACAGCTGTAGAGCAGCAAGCTGAATTCCCTGGAGGCCCGGGTGCATGGAGACGTTATTTAATTAAATCGTTGAAATACCCTTCTGCGGCAAGGCGTGCAAATGTAGGAGGTCGCGTTTTCGTATCTTTTGTAGTTAATACGGATGGGTCAGTTAGTGATATACAAATTTTGAAAGGAGTCGGGTTTGGTTGTGACGAAGAGGCAATACGTTTAATTAAATCCATGCCAAGATGGAATCCTGGTAAACAATCAGGTCGCGCTGTTCGTTCAAGATTTACACAACCTATCACCTTTGTAGCGAATGATGAGGAAAGTGATAACTAAAAATTTTCAAATAAAACATATGTCAAATATAAAGTTTGCTCTTCAGCTTTTTAGTTTTTTGGTGATCACGATTGTTTTAAACTCCTGCGTACCCAATGTAGATTTAGAGTCAAATCTGGCCTATAAAATAAATATTACTAGTTCGCCGGTGACGACCGTAACGTTTAATAGTGCTGTTTGTGGAGGAACAGTTAATTCTACTGGAGGTGTTGATTTATTAGAAAGAGGGGTATGTTATGCTACCACTCCCTTCCCTACGATAAAAAACATTAGAGCTAAGGCAGCGAGTGCTGTTTTGGGAAGCTATCAAGTTACCTTAAGTGGACTCAATTCTGATACGAAATATTTTGTTGCATCCTATGCCATTAGTGTTAAAGACACAGCTTATGGGGAGCAATTAGAATTCACGACAACATCTCTTTTGCCTGTTGTGACGACTAATGATGTGGCTGCGATTACTACTTCTAATGCGCAGGTTTTTTCAACTTTGGTTTCTGTGGGAGCAAGTCCTATCGAACAAAGAGGCGTTTGTTGGTCTACTACGGCTAATCCCACTATTGCGAATGAAAAGACCTCAGATGGTACCGCTACAGGGACAATTACCTCAGCTATTTTGGGCTTAAAGCAAAACACCCGCTACTTTGTGAGAGCCTTTGCCAAAAATGGGAATGGCGTAGCCTATGGAAGAGAGCTTTCATTCAATACGCCTCAGCCTACCACTGAAGATTTGAATAAAGTTCAATTCATATCAAATAACATAGGATTTATAGCAGGCAATAAAGTCCTTTTAAAGACTATCAATGGTGGGGATACATGGACAAAAATTCGAGAAAGTTCATCCGTAAATTTCACAAGTATACATTTTGAAAACGAAAATTTAGGTTACGCCGGCGGAAATGATCAAAATTATGCCTACCTCTACAAGACAACCGATGGAGGATTAAGTTGGGCGCAAGTAACTAGGGAATGGAATGGTAATGAGCGCTTGAAAATTACCGGAATATTCACTTCTGGAAGCAATGCAGTTAGTTTTCTATTTAATGCCTATCCAAATGCATCACAAGTTTCAGGAACGATTGCCTTTTCATCTGATGCAGGGGTAAATTGGACCAGAACAAAGGCCTCTAAAATCGTGGGTTATAATTGCGGGGATATGAACACCGATGGGAAGGTGTTCATAGGCAGTAGTAATTATTGGGCAGGAACCACCAACAATTGCTCCATTTTTACATCCACATTCCTAGCCAATGGCTCTAAAACCGTAACAGAGAAAAACTTAGATGGTATTGCTGATCTATATGGATTAGACATGAATGGATTAAAAGGCTATGCGGTAGGTTCTAATGGAAAATACTTTACCTCAGGCGATGGCGGCCTAAATTGGTCCATGAGAACCATTGCTGGCTACTCAGCTGAGACAATGAATGATGTCCTATTTAAAGACGGTTTCAAAGGCTTCATCGCAGCCACTAATGGCATTTTATTGAAAACAATTGATGGTGGATTGTCTTGGTTTAAAGAGCCTACTGATAGTATAGAAGATTTCACTAGTATAGCGATTAAACCCGATGGAACGGTATTTGCAGTAGGTAAAAAGGGGGAAATATTTAGAAAGATTTTATAATTGAACGAATTTTAAAACCAACTTAACTTTTAATTATATGAAAAATTTCAAGAGAATTACCGGCTTAACATTGATTAGTATGTTGATGTTATTTTCTGCAAGTGTTAGTCAAGCTCAAACTTTGGGAACAAAGAAAGTAGTTACGCTTAAATTATTATCCTATTCATGTGGTGATTTATGTTACATTGAATTTAAAGATACTTCTTCTGGAGTAACTTATGATTTTGAAAATATAGATGGCAAAACGAAGGATAATGGTATTGTAGCAGGTATTCAGGGAGCATACTATGATAATGGAGAAAGTGATGGCAAATTAGTGGGTAAAACGTATAAAGCAGTTCTTGAATTTAGGAAAACTGATGTCATGTCTTATGATGGGGAGTTTCCTAGGAAAACAGGTAAGAAAAAGTCAAAATGGATGATAAATACACTTTCTAAATAAACTTCAAACTACTTTTTAATTTCATTTTTCTTTTTCAATTCTTCCAATTGTTGGTTCCATTTAGCTAGACTTGTAAAGTTTCTTTTCAAAAATACCATTTTAGAACTTTTCTTTCCATTCTTACAATCAAATGAATTTAAAGTGAGTTTAGTTTTTGAGATATCAAAGTCGTAGTTACAGGAATCTGTTTGAAATTCGTACCAAATCTTCCCAGGAGTATTACTATATCTAGGAGCAATTCTTTGCTCGGCAACACCATTTTGTTGAAACCTTAATTCCTTGTTGACTAGTGCGATCTGCATTTTTTCCAAAGTATTATTTATGACAAGATTGTAATTTTTACTTTCGAACCAATAAACACCATATTCTACTTTTTGTGAAAATGAATTAAATAATAAACCTGTAAATAAGAATGTGAATAGAGTTTTTTTCATTTTTATATATATTTATTTTCTGATTGAAATTTAAATAAATATCCTAAAAATTGGTTTGAATATTTATTTAAAGGTATGAGTTTTTTCTCTCCAACATTACGTTCTAAACCATGGTTCCTTATGCTATAAATCAATTATTTTTTTTGTTAAATTCAAAAAACCTAAACGTATTCATATGAAAAATTTAAAGACTTTCGCAATTCTATTTTTTTGTTCTTTAGTAATAACTACTAGTTTAATCGCTCAATCAAAAGTAAAATCCAAAACCCAAACTAAATTTTCAATTCCAGTCGTACCCACATCAGGGATTTTTACTTATTATTCTGAAGAGGATGTCATAATGGGAAGCAGTCCTGTTATCGTAGGAAAATTAATTATTTTTCAAGCTGATGGAGAATTTATTCGGGGATTCTATGGATATGCAGCTCAAGGCGAACAAAACATGTATTTTACCGGTACAAGAAAAGGGAATGTAATTGTTGGAAAATCATATAACTTTTACGATAAATCGGAAGATAATTTTAAGTTAACTCTTATGGGGAATTTTGTATCATTTGAAACGTCAGAAGATAAAATTAAATTACCAGCAAAGAGAAAGGATATTGTTGATAAACAGTTAACGGTTTATCAGAATCCAGATAAAAAATCCACTGTTTTGGCAAGAGATTTAGATTTGGAAAAAAAAGGATTTAAACTCATTGAAATAGGAGAAATGGAAAAAATGGAGGATACCGAAGATAGTGAATACAATGTCTGGTGTAAAATAAAAAATCAAAATATGGAGGGCTGGGTACTTGGATTATTTAGGGTTTTCTAGATTAAATATTTTAGTACTCATTAAATTATCAAACACTGTCAAATCCATTTTGAAAGTGTTTTTTTATATCAGCTCCCGAAAATGAAGAAGAAATCTTTTTAGTTTCAAAAAGATATTTAAATTTGGCAATCCGTAATGCCTAATTCCTCCTTGTGGATTTCGCATATTACCATAAATGATGAATTAATCCGCCGCTGTATCTCCAATACTTCCTGTGCAGATATCCTCATCCGATGCTGGTTTTAACCATTTATTGAGTTGCGCTATTCTTTTTTTCGTTATTCCTTCTGCGACTAAATTAGCGCACATTGGGTAAGCGCTGCCATAGAATTTTGGTCCATTAGCACCAGGAAACATCATATTAATTTCTGCTGATCTGAACTTAACCCAAAGGCTTTGTGATTCTCGCAATGCCTTGATGAAGACCGTGTTTTTAGCATATTTAGCTGCTATTTTATTAATGACAAGAGTTAATTCTTTGTCTGCTTTCTTGTACGATTTATCGCTTTCTTGCGTCATTTCCCGCTGAGACTGAGCATAAGTAAAAGATGTACTCAAGCCTAGTAGCAAAATGGTTAGTAATTTTTTCATTGCTTAAATGGTTTTAAAGTTGAAGGATAAGATACTAATTTAAGGAATCATCCATTGAAAACTTCCATAGGTATAATCAAAAAATGCCCTTCTGTGCCCCGAATGATTCAGCCACAACCAATCGATGGATTGTACTCGAATAGAAACAATGCCAAAGTTCGCGTAACCCACTTCGCTTTCTGATAACGTGAATTTTTCTTGCTCTATGTCTTCTGAAAGACCACTTGTTGATGAATCTGTAAAACTTGATGGGCTGTGGAGCGTTAAGTAACATTTTCTACTGGAAAGAGTGGTGGTTTCCCAGGCTTTGGCCGTTATATTATTTTCATGATGTAATTCAGCCGTCCCCTTTATCCGTAATTGAACTCGCTCGTCTGCATCATAAAAAAGCGCGCTTATTGCTGGATTTATCATTAAATCGTCCCACTTGATGCTTCTGACATCCGTATGAAACCGCAACTCTCTTTCTTCTGGTAATGCTTTTCGTAATACGACGGTTCGCATACTGACCTCGCCCTTCGATAACGTGGCCACACAAGTTGTATGGAAGGGATTTCTGCTTTTGATGGCGCCTGTAACTAATCGGTTCCAGCAGTCCTGCTCTAACTCGTTTAAATTGTAATCGGTATAATTCTCACGAATTAGATCGTTGTTTTTCATTTTTTGTCTTTATTCGACTTACCAAAATAGAAATAGGAAATACCACCGTCCAACATAAAACTGACATAACGAGTACATCCAATACTAAACTCGCAATACTTACAATCACATCTGAATCGATCATAGCTAAGATAATGACAATCGTCAAAGCTATCATATAGCTATTAATCATGATTTTTTTCATTTCCATGTGTCTTGCTTATTTCTCAAACACCCTCTTTAATAGCTCATTAGTTCTTGCCATTGGATTTGCCCGGATATCCTTTTCTTGTTTTGCGATTTCGCTATAGATCCCTTCCATGGCTTTCTCCGTCACGTAGGCGCTCAAGTCAGGATTAATCTTCTTATTGCTGAAAGGAATGGCATTGTAGGCAGAGATGGCTTTTTCCCAATATCGAGTAGCATTTACTTTATCTAGAGATGTTTTAATAATGGGATTAAAGGATGATTTTAAGTTATCTGCTGTTTTTGATCTCAAAAATGCCGTAGCAGCCGTTTCGTCACCTCGTAAAATAGTCAGTCCATCAGTAATGGTCATTTGCTTGATCGCATTTACGAAAATAGGTGCTGCTGTGGCAGATGCATCTTCAGCGGCGCGGTTCATGCTTAGGATAAAATCGTCTGCTAATTGATTAAGTCCGACGCTTCTGAGGGTGCTTTCTACTTTAACAGCTTCGGGTGGCATCAAGATTTTTAAGGCTGCGTTTTTAAAGAAACCATCTGGTTTAGCGAGATTAGAGCAGCCTTTTTCGGCACCTATACGAAGAGCTTCCTTTAAGCCATTAGCGATATCGTCTGAACTCAAACCGGTTTTTGTGGCACCTGAGGCGATTTCAGTGGCTTTTTTGAGGATGCCTTGAAAGGATTGGGCATTTGCATTCAGCGAAATAAACGTAAAAAGTATTAGTAGTTTTTTCATATTTAATTAAATTTTCAAAGATCAAAGCAAAAAGTTCAAAGAATAAACTAGATTAGAGAGGATAGAGTAAAGAGAGGAGATAATGGTAAATAGTGAATGATAAATGGTGAATGATAAATTTTCTCTCCCGACTAGCGACTACTGTCCACTGACAAATGTCCACTGTCCACTGACTACTGTCCACTGACCACTGTCCACTGACCACTGACCACTGTCCACTGACCACTAATTTACCGAAATATCCCTATCTTTAAACACACTTTTTATTAAATGACAATGAAATTACGTTTCCTACCCCTATTGCTCCTCCCCTTGTTTTCTCAGGCACAATCGAATGCTGACAGCTTATTTATCAAAAAGATGTCAGACGAGATTATGACAAACGGGAAAGCCTATGACTTATTATATGAGTTGACCAAAAAGATCGGAGGGCGTTTAGCCGGATCTCCGCAGGCGCAAAATGCGGTGGTTTGGGGGAAGAAGAGTTTAGAGGCGATGGGTCCAGATAAAGTGTTTTTGCAGCCTTGTAAGGTGCCTAATTGGAAAAGAGGTGGGAAAGATTTTGCAGCGATTGTGGGGGTGAATGGGGAGGCGAGAATGCAGCCTTTGGCGGCTTTGGCCTTAGGAAATTCCATGGGATCGAATGGATTAATCGAAGCGGAAGTGGTAGCAGTAGCTAGCTTCGAGGAGTTAGAAAAGCGCAAGGACGAGGTGAAGGGCAAGATTGTATATTTCCACAGTGTTTTTGATCCCACGAAGATTCAGACGTTTAAGGCGTATGGCGAGAGTGGCGCTTTTCGACGTTCTGGTGCGAGTAGAGCCGCGAAATATGGGGCTGTGGCGATTATGATTCACTCCTTAAGTACGGCGCCTGATAATGAGCCGCATACGGGTAGCATGGGTTATGACGAGGCTTTTCCAAAGATTCCGGCGGTGGCTTTAGGTCCGGATGATGCGAAGATGCTGTATTCTTTGGCCAAAAAAGGATCCATCAAAGCCCAACTACAAACTTACGGTTTCTTCCTTCCAGACGCTGACGACAATAATGTGATCGCCGAAATCCGCGGATCCGAGTTCCCAGACCAATACATCACCTTAGGCGGCCACTTAGATAGCTGGGATGTAAACGAAGGGGCTCACGACGACGGCGCCGGCATCGTCCAAACCATGGAGGTATTGCGCGTCATGAAAGTCTTGAACTACAAGCCCAAGCGCACCATTCGCTTCGTTCTATTCGCAAACGAAGAAAATGCAGCCCGTGGTGGTAAGGAATATGCAAACCAAATTAAAATCAAACAAGAGAACCATATTTTTGCTTTAGAGAGTGATGAAGGTGGCTTCACCCCTCGCTCTATCGGAATTTCGGCCAATGCTGAACAATTTGCTCGATTCCAAGCGTGGACTCCCCTATTAAAACCTTATGGATCTGAGATCACCCTAGGTGGTGGTGGTACGGATATCGCTCCCATGGCCGGCGTTAATAAAGCTACGATTTTAGCTGGTCTCATCCCCGATAGCCAACGCTATTTCGATCTTCACCACGCGAAGACAGACGTGTTTGAAAACGTGAACAAAAGAGAACTACATTTAGGTGCCGTGAACATGGCAGCCATCATCTATTTAATTGATAAATACGGCGTAAAATGAGATTAACTACATTATTTCTGCTTTTTGCTTTTGCTACTATTGCGCAAAAATCCTCTTATTCAGTTCTTGTCTACACGAAAAATGGCCCCGGCTACGTGCACGATAACATTTCGTCTGCCGTGGCTGCCATCCAGAAATTAGGCGCTGAAAAGCGTTTTAAAGTAGAGGTATCTGATAATCCAGGGGTGTTTGAGGAACAGAATTTGGCCAAATACAGGCTCATCATCTTCACCTCCACAAACAACGACGTCTTCGACACAGACACTCAGCGTCTCGCTTTTCGCCACTACATAGAAGCCGGTGGTGGATTCGTAGGCGTACACTCCGTAACGGGAACAGAACGCAAATGGGACTGGTTCAAAATGATGGTAGGCGAAACCTTCACCTGGCACGCAAAATTCCAACCCTTCTCCGTCATCAACATCGACCCCGCACACCCTTCCATGAAAGGCGTGCCCACAAAATGGACAAAAGACGACGAATGCTATTTCGGCGCAGAACTTTACCCAGGCATTAAAACCCTATTAATGCACGATGTTTCCACCTTAGATCAGTCTCAAAAAGACTTAATCACGAAACACAAAGGCATATACGGCCGCTATTTCCCAGCAGCCTGGACCCAAAACTTCCAAGGCGGCCACATCTGGGTCACCACCCTAGGCCACGCAAAGGAAAACTACCAAGACCCTGTTTATTTGAATCACCTATGGCAAGGCATCAACTATATCGCTGGCCAAGTGAAGGCAATCGATTACTCGAAGGCTCTATCGACGGGGAGGGACGAAGGATTGCGGTTTTAGGGTTTAGTGTCTACCCATGAATCTATTGACTTAATCCATTTAGGCCTTTCAATTATTCTATTATTCCTATCTAGTAAATAAATTGTTGGAGAACTTGATATATGATAATTGATCGCCGATTCGGTATTCCATTTCTTGTAATCACAAAAACTAATAAATGGAAATACGCTAGTATAGGAATAATATAATACAGGTTCAACATCTAGGGAAACAAATATAATTTCAATCCCTTTAGATTTCCATTTGGTGTAAAGTTGAATGACCTCTGACATTTCTTGAGAACAAACGTTACACCAACTGGCACCAAAAATAATTACTTTATATTCTGAATTTATTTCCGATAAACGTGTTGGTTTATTTATTGTATTTCCATTTTGTCTTAAATCTCCATTAAAAATTATATCTGGTGCTATATTGCCTTTTTTTAATTTTCTGTAGGCTTCAAATTTTGAAATTAAGTTAGATTCTAAGTTAATTTTATTTTGATTTAATCCCGACAAGGCTAAGTATTCAGATGCTTTAAATAGGCTATGTTTTTCCAAATAATCAAAAAGATAATTTGCAATGACGTTGTATTTTTTTGTGTCTTTAGAAAGGCTTTTTAATAATTGTGTTGTTGAAGAATTCATTTCCTCAATTACAGAGTCTAAAGGAATTCCTGAGTTTTCGAGAAGCCAATAATGATTTTCAATAGCTTCTTTTAAGAGACCGCTGCCATAGAGCATAGCATCTGAATAATCTATTTTTCTTAAAGAGTTTGTTAAAGTTGGTATCTCTTGGGTTCTAAATTGTGCAATAGTAGATATTGAATTAAGTAATTTCCGAGTATTTAAATACCAACTTAAATATGTTTCTGGTTGTATACTATTTATTGCAATTTGATCTTCTTTCTTTATTCGATTTATTTCTATTTCTAGCGACTGTTTGAATACTTTTTGATTAATAAATAAAGAATCATTTTTATATGTATTACGAAGAAAATCACAATAAGCAAGAACATTTTCTCTTAGTATATGATCTTTTGCATAGCTATAAAATTGTTGATTTATTTTGCCCTTAGTAATGGATATATTTTCATAAGAAAGTCCTGAGTTTCCTTTGAGTTCAATTGATTCATTTTCAAATTGTAGTAAGTATTTTTGATTATTTGATGTTGTTAGAAAACCTGAAAAATCTAATTTAGGGTCAAATTTAAGTTTGAATTCGCCTTTTGAAGTAACAACAGCGCTATCGATTATTTCAGACCCCAATCCTTTGAACGAATGTAAATAAATTTTTTGACCCTTTAAACTAGTAAAGTGTCCGATTATTTCATTTTTTTGTGCGAAAGAAGTTAAAAAAGAAAATAATAAAAGATAACAAAGAGCTGCATTAACTCTATTTAGTATTAATTGAATTGGATTAGTCATTATTTTTTTTAAAAAATACATTAGTTTTTTATACAACGTACAGAAAAACCATAAGCAAATTGAAAATCTCCAATCAAAGCGAAATCATTTTTGAAGAACATTGCTTTAGCATATCTAATATTAAACAAATTTCCGAAATCACTACTCCAGTAAGAGGAAAGTTCTCCCAAATTGACTATATCTCCACTGTAAGTTCTATTTCCAGCTAATGGAAGTTTAAGTTTTGAATTCATAGCACCTACCGAATTTCTGCTACTCCATGTTGCAATTTCTGCTTGCCATTCAGCCATTGTAGGAATTCGAAATCCTTCAGGACATGGGTTATTTACTCCATATGCACCAGACCATAAATTGTTTATATCTGTATTAAACCAGTTCATGGGAGAATTTGAATTAATAATAAAATTACCATGGCCTGTAATTGGCGTATTTGAAATAGTAGATGTAATATTAGATGTTCTTAATTGATGACCATCTGTTCCCCTTCCCCATTGATATAAATCACCATACGATGCGGCATCTGTGCTACTTGTTGCCACTTGAGATGCTCCTAAATTTCGATCCATCCATATTTTTCCACTAGATACAACTGTATTCGCAGCTAAAATACCTGACCAAACTGGTTTATTATCAATAAATGTTAGTGTTTGTCCATTTGTTCCGGGAGGAACTCTAATCCAACTACTTCCATTCCAGTACAACATATCTCCAGCAGAATTACCATTTGGTATTCCTGCTGTATTTGCTATGGTTATTGAACCATCTCCATTACTTACAGAAATTCCAGAACCAGCAGTGATTGTAGCTTTAGATAAAGAACCATTTGTATTTCCAATTAATATTTGACCATTAGAAAATGATGATTGACCTGTTCCACCTTTGTTCACCGCAATATTTGTACCACTCCAAGTCCCTGATGTAATTGTACCTAAGCTTGTAAGGTTCGATTCGGTAACTGTGGAGCTTAAAATTGTCCCAGTTAAATTACCTGCATCTATAGCTGTAAGAGGTGCAGAATTCCAATTTGTGCCATTTGACATTAAGACGTTTCCATTAGAACCAGGTGCAATTGTTTGAATAGGATTTAAATCATTTCCAATTAATAAATGATTTGCCGTAAGAGTTACATTACCTGTTCCACCTTTTTCAACAGAAACTGTACCTGATAAAGTAGTAGCATCCGCACTAATTGTAATATCTGAACTGCCATCAAAAGCAACTCCATTAATATTTTTCGCATTGGCTAATTTTGTTGCAGTAGCTGCGTTACCATTAGGTGTTAAATAATCGATTCCAGAGGTCAATGGTGCTTGTACATTTGTACCAATAATTAGTCCTAAATTCGCTCTTGCATCTGCTGCATTAGTTGCGCCCGTTCCTCCTTTATTTAATGCAATACTGGTACCACTCCATATTCCAGAATTTATTGTTCCAATAGTATTTAAATTAACTAAACTAGTTAAAGTTGAATTACTAGTTGCTGAAATATTTCCAGCCATTGTTGCGGTAGCTGCGTTACCTGTTGTATTTTGATTTAGAGTAGGAAAAGAAGTCAAATCAGCTGCAGAACCATTTGGTGCTAGATAATCTACTCCTGCGCTTAATGGTGCCTGCACATTAGTACCGATTATTAGTCCTAGGTTTGCTCTAGCATCTGAAGCATTTGTAGCGCCTGTACCTCCTTTATTTAATGAAATAGTGGTGCCACTCCAAGTTCCAGAGGTAATTGTTCCAATTGTTGTTAAATTATTACTTCCAATCCAAGTACTTAAAGCAGTATTCTCAACATTATTTAATCCTACTTTAGATTTATTAATCCCAGTTGCAATTTTGTCATCAGTAACAGCCTCATCTTGAATTCTAATTGTTGAGATTGGCAATAAATCAAATGTTTTAACTACCAGTGGAGAACCACTAATTCTTCCATTAGGAGTAATTACTGTTGTTTGTGCTAAACCTTGACCAGCTCGGTAATCAATTATTTCTTCATCACCTACAAAACCCAAGGTTGAAATGTCTCCTTTTGTAATATTTAATTTTCTCCAACTAATTGATCCGTCAGCAACTTTTTCATTTGTTACTGCACCATCTGCAATTTTGATAGATGATATACCCCCATCAGCCACTCCACCTGAATTAATTTGTCCATCAACATAGGTCTTTACAGCTTTCTGAGTAGGAAATAGAATATCACTACTTTCATTTGCACCTAAGTCAGTAGCAGTTGATTTGTTAATTGCATTTTCTTTTGTTGCTAAAGTTGTTGAAAATGTGGAAGCAGATACCTTTGTATCCAAAGCTTCCTGTGTCGCCGTACTAATCGGTTTAGCTAAATCGGATGTATTATTTACGGAGCCTAATCCCACCATTGCTTTCGTTATTCCAGCGACGGTTCCTGTGAATGTCGGAGAATCAATAGGTGCTTTTAAGGCTAGATCAGATGTATTTGCTTTAGTAGCAACAGTAGTCGAAAAAACCGATGTAGAAACCTTTGTATCTAAAGCCTCTTTGGTTAAAGTACTAATGGGTTTTGCTAAATCTGACGTATTGTCCACCGAGCCTAATCCCACCATTGCTTTCGTTATTCCAGCAACAGTTCCTGTGAATGTAGGAGAATCAATAGGAGCTTTTAATGCAAGGTCAGATGTATTTGCTTTAGCAACTAGCGTAGTAGAAAAAGTGGAAGTAGATACCTTCGTATCTAACGCAGCCTGCGTTGCTGTACTGATCGGCTTGGCTAAATCGGATGTATTGTTTATTTGATCAATAGCTAAAGCCGTTTTTAGGGCAGCTATGGAGGCCACGCCCGTTCCCCCTTTAGAAGCGGATAGAACGCCGTCCACGTTGTCTGCATTTACGCCATTTGCATAGTAGGCAAAAGGAACGGCTTGTAATCGCGTAGTTCCCATGGCTACGAAACTTGATCCTCCGGCGGGATCCATTTCGACCTTCAGGAACTTTGGATTGATTTTCCAGTTGATATCGCTGAAGTTCCCTGTTTTTGAGATTTGGGTTCCGTCGCCTATGACCACGGAGAAAATGCCTTGGGCGTTCGTAGTGACTTCTTTTGATTCTACGTATTCAACGGTTCCGGTTTCGGAGCTCTGAATGACCGAGAAACGGAGGCTGATTTTAGTAGAGGCCAAAACCGCTCCAGACGAGTTTCTGCCCACCCCTTGGAAGTTAATTCCATTGTTTTGGGAAAAAGCTAGAACAGAAACGAACAAGAAGAGGACAGTTAATAATTTTTTCATTAGTTGATTCTACTGAATTTGAAAGATGTCGATTGGTTAATTCCGTCTGAAGAAGAATAAATAAGTCGAATGAAATAGGTGCCTTCTATTAGTGAAGCAACATTTATTTCCTTTTCGAGGTAATTGATATAGTAGGTTGATGGGATGGTTTGTAAAATATGACCTTGTAAATCAATGAGGTGAAATTCAAAAAATCCAGGCCTAGAAAGGGCGCCTTTTAGTCGAACATAATCTCGAGCAGGGTTAGGTGAAAGGGTCAATCCCTCGCCTTCTTCGAAGATTTGATTGATGATGCCGGTGACTAAGGGAGTAAAGGTTTGATGAAAACCTGTACTTAAACTAAGTTGAGAACTGTTTTGAAAAAAAGCAATGGATGCCGACTCCCCTATGGTGTAATCTAAGGAAAAACTAGCTTTTGTTTGTGCTCCACCGCTATTGACTGAAACTGGTCTGATGCTTTGAGCTGAAACACGTAAACAACCTAATAAAAGGAAAACAAATAGAAGTCGAAACATGTGTACCGTAGGACAAACATTAAAGCTACGATATCAGGTGAGACTTGTCTGTTAAAGTCTAGTTTAAGGACTCCCATCTTCGGAAGATGAGACAAAAAAAGCTTATTTAGCTTTTTGTAAGGTTTCTAGGTACTCCGAGGGAGTGCAATCATAAAAGCGATTGAAGGCGCGGTAAAAGGAACTTTTGGAAGAAAAACCTGATTCAAAAGCGATGGCCTCGATAGTTAAGGCATCTAAAGTGGTGGCATCAATTTTAGTGATAAAATGCTGCAGTCGCATCTCATTTAAATAGTCGTTGAAGCGTTTTTCGTAGTAATTATTAATGATATACGATAAGTCTCTTATGGGAATTTGTGTATCCACTGAGACTTGACTGATCGAAATATTGGGTTGAAGGAAACTTTTATTTGTAGCAAAGTATTTTTCTAAGCTTTTAATCTCCTTCGTGTAATTTTCATAAATGAAGGGAACTTTAATCACTTCGTTTTCAACTAAGCTTGATAGAGTTTCCTTATATCTAACAAAGGGTAGGCCGGTTAAGACTTGTGGATTTATCAATAAATAAGAAAAAACTATAAAGTGAGAAATGGCTAGGATGGTATTGGGTATAAGCGTCATTTGGTCCTTCGTAAAAAGATTCTCTTGGGTCAAATAAAGCATGATGGTTATGAAAAAAGCCACTAAAAATCCAGTGGAGGCCCAAGTAAAGACACTTAACCATTTTAGGACGCGTTTGATTTGGTCGGTAACCAGCTGATTTGAGTTTTTTCGATTGAAGGTATAAATTAGCCTAAATTGAAAAATTATATAGATAATTGCCTGTACTGGTCTAAACAGATAGAATACGCTTTCCGGTAAGAATCCGAGTTGTTTAACTATCCCATAGTTTATATCCGCTATTGTTTTACTAACGATTTCTATCTTGTAATCCAGTGGACTAATGAAAAAGGGTAAGTAATTAATGAAAAAGAATAGAAAAGGTAACAGGTGCAAGAAATCTACGCCCTGCCACTTTTGTTCATTGAAAAGGACACTCCTTACATACAGATATCCTAAGGGAGGTACTAAAAAGGTGAGCGGTGCAGCTGTTCGATACAAATAAGGAAATTGCAGTATGGATCCAGTGATGACAAACAAGAAAAGTGCTAATGTCCAGATTTGGCATAAAATAGAAATAGAAATTAGATAATCAGAATAAGAACGTAAGGCATTCTTCTTGAATAGCAAGATATACACGGTAAGCGCACCGCATAATAAACTCGCATTCATGAAATCTGTAAAATCTAACATCTTTCAAATGTAGGAATTTCTTTTTCCTTTTTTCGCGAAAAATACCCATTTTTGCATCATGATTAGAGTATTATTCCTTTTAGTAGCCTTCGTGTTCGTCTTAAATTCGTGTAAAAAGTCTTCTACTGAAGTAGCTTCAGAGGTGCGCGAAATGTGGTTGCAAAATCTTCAAAAAGAGCAAGTTACAGGCGTCAGTGTTCTCGATGTTTCCCTGATTCAAAAGAGCGATTCTCTCTACACCGGGGTGCTTAAAACGAAAGAACCTGAAGGAACTTTTATCTACAATTTAGAGGTTAATGTCGCGGGAGATAAGCTCTCTTACGAGGTAATCGGTGATGGTATTCCGACCGACGGCCGAAATACCCACGAACCAGACGATCAGCCGGCTGAGTTAGATTCCTTACACCAATAGTATTTTTCCTGTTCTGCCTTCTTTCTGATAGGCGATTAAAGCCTCTTTGAACTGAGCTAATGGATAAGTAGCTTGAATGTCTACTTTCACGTCTTGTTTCAATAGATGGGTGAAGACTTCTTTGATGGCCTTTTGAATTCCCTCATTGCCTAGTTTTTCCCACCAAGAACTCAACCACCAGCCTTCGACGCTTAGGTTTTTGAAGATTAATAATCCAGAATTCAATGGAATCGGTTCGAGGCTTAGTAGGCCAAAAACAAGCATCTTTCCACCTGGTTTAAGGCAAGTTAAGGCTTTGGCCCCCTGATCCCCTCCTACCGCATCGAATACATAGTCCACTCCTTCTGGGAATACTTCTTTTACCTTTTTTGATAAACTTTCCGTCGCTACATCAATGACAGCTGTCGCACCTAAATCCAATAAAGTCTGCTTCTGATCTTGTCGTCTCACCGTAGCAATGACATGAATGCCCCGCATCGCTGCTAACTGTATGACTACTTTACCCCAAGCCGAGGCCCCAGCTGTGATTAACAAAGATCCTCCTTTGCCTAATCCGGATGTCTCTAACATACCATAAGCAGTTACCGGATTCACAAAATCTTGACAAGCCACTTCATTCGACATACCCTCTGGAATGGGAATCAAGCCTGCATCCGGAACGCAGG
>JACCDV010039570.1_pt1 | contig 19809 bp, 16 predicted proteins | sample 7446131 | NCBI WGS metagenome assembly JACCDV01 (sample SAMN15323448, study PRJNA562643) | freshwater metagenome | isolation source: river surface water | place: USA:Blue River Watershed | collected 2017-08-17 | reverse complement strand
TGAAACTAGAAGAGCTATTCCACTCTCACTATCTTACTGACGATCTTCTCAATGAAATGATCTCCTTATATGTTCAGCTCTCGTAGAATATCGAGCAAGGTAAAAATCATGTTCGTTTATATTTCATGGAAAAAATTAGATTTGTCCTCTCGAGGCCCGAAGTTATCAAAAGTCTAGACAAGTCGGAAGTCGACCAGCAGCCCAGAAACACAATTTAGTAAGAAAATTCTAACGGTAAACAGCTAGAGGATAGGAGTGAAGATGAGAGTAGTAAAGTACAAGCAAGCAGCGCAAACAGAAAGAAAGCACTCCAGCCTCCAGACCTCATGTAAAAATAAAAAAATATGAAAATTGAGATGCAACTAAAAATCATGCAATAGGTGTAAGATAATATGAATACATTTCGTGAAGACCTCAATAACTAAGATAAAAAAAGGCAAGAAAAATAAAAGCAGATCAGTAAGCTTGTGGGTAAACAAGACGAAGCTCTGAACTAACGCAGGGCCAATCGAAAAAAGAAACGCAAAAGATCATCGGATTTCAATTAAAAGCAAATTACTAGTGTCTAAATACCCCCTGTTATTGCCCTGGAAGAACTTAAAAATGTTCACAAGGAAATCAACCAAACATATGAACGCTTTACGAGATTAACACAAAATAAATTAAATGCTAACTCTAACAAAAAGTAAAATTAGGGCAGGGTTAAATATCAAATCCAAGAGCGCTCTTACGAATAGGAAGAATAGGACTTTTTCGATGTAAAAAAGGAAGGAGAGTCTAAGAAGTAAGAGAATAAGGGTGAAGTACATGAAGAAGCGCGAGCACGCTAGACAACTACGGTGGAGTATGGTACTTTCGATAAGAAAAACGGAAGAGTAACGGTTAAAAACAACTAGTATGAGTAGATTAATTAGTAAGAATTCTTTTGATTATTTATATCATGATGTGAAACATTCAAATGATACATTTGCAATTATATTAGAATGAGTGAGGAGTCATAGTATAGCGATGAGACCAATGTAGGATGGATACAATGGTTCTGCAGCATCGAAGACCATCAGTTTTTTTGTGAAGTCAATGAGGACTTCATAAGAAATGAGCCTAACCTGTATGGCCTCAAATCAAAAGTTGAGAAATACAAGTAAAGTTGGGTTAATCTAGCGAAGCCTTAAAGATGATACTTCGAACTGTCCCTCCGGCTTAATAAGAGGTTGAGGATCCTAAGTAGAATGCAAATAATCTAGATTTGTAGATGTCTATGCCCACGCCACACAGCTATACGGCCTTATTCATGCGAGGTATATCACCTCTCCGTAAGGCTTGGCAGTTATGAGAGAAAGATATCTGGCGGGTCGTTTTGGAACCTGCCCTAGAGTTATGTGCGAAAAACAAAATACTTTACCAATCGCACTCAACTAGGATTTAAAAATCGCAAGGGTTAAAATCTACTGTCCACGCTGTAAAGATGTCTACTCGCCAAGGAAAAAATCTACAGACTGCGATGGAGCCTACTTCGGCACTAGCTTCCCCTTCCTATTATTGATGGTACTCGCCCTTTTATCCAAGACATATCCAGATTTGAAACCATTCTTCAAACGCTAGGAGTTTACTCCCAAAATATACGGGTTCAAAATTGAACCCCATGAGGTGCCAAGTGTTGAAATTGCTACAATAAAGAGCGAGGATCAAGAGGCAGGCTAGTTGAAGGAGAAATAGGAGAAGCAGGAATTGATTGAGAAGCCGAAGGGTGGCAAAAAAAGGAACAAGAACAAAAAATGATGTATAATTGATATCGGGTGATATTGGTAATATTTAAAAATATGGAGTTGTGGGGAGTTGAACCCCAGGCCTCTTGAATGCAAATCAAGCGCTCTACCAACTGAGCTACAACCCCAACTGATATACACAAACCTTACAACATTAATAATACATTAACATCTCTCGCTCCCCTTCAGTTGAATAGCTTCAGCTTGCTTAGCTTAGGGTTCAGCATCAACTTGAACTTCCTAATCCCCATCCCCACGCTTTGCTCCCTCCCCACACCAGCCTCTCTCTATTTCTCACGCTTTGGCTCCACGCGGTTGTTGCTCTTGGAAATCCTATGAAGCAGAAATATCTTTTGCTTGTCGTTGCCAGCGTGGATGGATTGTGATGATTTTGTATTGTCAAAGGTGTTTTATATCTTTATTATGGGCAATCTATCGAATTTACCCTTCTGCTCTTCTTTTTTGGGCTCAGAACGACTAACCTTTGACATTTAGATTTCTATTTTATCCTTTGCGATATATCTTGAGACAAAGCCTGCTGAATTTTACAAGGGATAGATATCGAAATTTTTAATTTTTACTGTCTAAGATTTAATCTTGTGCCGATCACAGCCACCAGTGCACTCTTATCTAATAACATTGAGATCTTTTTTGTACTTGCCTTAGGACTAGCAATTTATTGTATTCTTCAACCGGTTTATAGTGTTTTACTGCTACTATTGATGCATCAATTCACAGGTAATATCTCCCTCTATTGCATCCAGCTTCTTCCTACTTCCTCTCCTTTAATGTTTCCCCCCTGGGCTCATATTTTCTTTACGTGAGTAAGCTAGTGATTGCTTTCTAGAAGGGTCTTTCAAGCAGCTTGCTTCAGTAATGGATTTTGATATTTTTAGCTGGTTTTTACGGACATTAGTGTCCTTATTCTTGAGCTTGAAAGGCTAGCGGACATATTGCTTGCAGGATAGTGATTTATTCATAAAAATTTGAGAACGACTAATGGTCATTTATTGAGGAGTTTTCTTATAGGTGGTTAGATTGACGAATTGAAGTTGCAAAGTGTGTTTCATTCCCTAGTTTATATTTTCCCAGGATTAGCCCAAGCCATTGGCCTGAGATGTTTTGGGCTATTTGCCAAACTAAGTTTACTAGAAGAATAATTCTTCCATTCTTATCTAAATGAATCTAACTTATCTATCATATCAATCTAAATAACAATAAATACTCCCCAATTTAATCCAAACACAATAGATGGCTTTATTCGCTGCCTCTGTAATAAAAATAATAAATGAAGTTAGCCCAGGCCTATTACAATAATGAGAAAATCAGCAAAGTCATCACCCTTAGCAGCAATTACAAAAAGCATCGTGAAAATATTACGGCAATCAAACCAGTCATAGATTTTAGTGACCACAAGCACATGATAAAGGCGTTAAAGCTATCCAAGGAAAAAAATCAATATACTCATAATGTTCGCAATCTCAAACTCTCAGAACTCAAAAAAGAAAATAACGAAATCCTTAAAAGGATCGTTGGAACTAAAAGTCCTCTTAAGAAAGAAATGACTCTTTCAAGATCCCCAAGCAGGAGATAGAATAAAACTTTGGAAAGAAGTACTTCACGTCAAAGCGTAACCAGTGTATCCAGTGAAAAATCCTGTGCTTCCAATTTCAGAAGGAGGACTATGCGGCTTAAAGAAATAGATAGGGAAAATAAAAAAATTGCAACCAGGATTATGTATCCCAAAATGTCCAAAGAAACTGACTACCTAAAACTATGCAAATTCTATGAGAAGTAGCAAAAGTATAGCAGAATCAGAAGCCGCTTTTCTGAGCGTTCTCAGACTATTATGCAGTCTTTGGCATTAGATAACTTAAAACTGGAAAAGAAGCATGTGCAGTTTCTTCCCCAGCTCTCATTCAAGAAACTTGACCGGACCTACAATCAAAACAAGACTTCACGCCCTAGCCACTCTAAGGCTCCACAGACTCCGATTCAGCTGACCGAGAGACTGTAGACGAATGATTGAGCCTTAATGTTGTATAAGTTTAGCTAATAAGTTTAAAATGTTAGGGTTTAGAATATAATAATAGTTAAATGCAGATTAGCAGTGATATTTATCAAAGCAAATTCTCATCCTACAGTATTAGCGAGCATCACGAAATGTTTTTAGCCATCTGCGATCACATGCAAATTCTTTAATAAATGAGGATCGTGTAAAAATTAGCAAGACCCACCAGCCTATCCGAGAAGGAGGAACTGATGAAGAATGTTAATAATATCCTTTCCTTTGTGGAGGAAGTCATGAAAGAAATCTAGAAATATTCAAGTGCCTTCAAGGGAAAATAAGTAGCCATTATCAAGGACCAGAGTGTCACTTCCAGCTCTTGGAAGAATGGTGTCCGAAGGGTTCAGACCAAAATCAATAAATTCTATTAATAAAAAATGAATTACTTTCATATTGTCAATTAGCATATGGACCTTCATCTGCGACTTGTCAAACTTGATGAGAAGGACTGGGCCAAAGACTGCTTATCACGGATGGGCCCATTTTGCATATGTGGCTGACCATAGATGTACTAATGATATTTTAATTTGTGTGATTGCTTGTTTGACTTATTAGCAATATCGTTTAATTTAACATAGAAACATTTAGCATCTCTTTTATCCTTAATACACAATAAAAATAACAAAACAAAGATGTCAATGAAAAATCAATGATAATTTATTTATATATTTTTCTTGTGCATTATAAGCTCCTTTCTATTCACATAGTTGCTTAAGTTTTTCTTCTTCAGAAACTCGTAGAATTTATTAAGGTGTATACAATTTTCTCCACAGAGATTGTGATGGTAACGCTCGTAGCTCTTGATACTTTTCATAATCTTGGACCACTGAAAATCACTAGCTTGCTTATTCACGATACTTTACTCGATATATTTAACGATTTTATTATGCTCTTACCTAAATAGTACCTCACGTTCAGACTATTTTGTGCATTGGCCAAGGTTTATTTAAAATTTGGGAAAAGAATTGCAGTTTTTATACGATCCTTCTAAATCCTGATGGCTCTTCTGTGAAGTATGAATATTTGTTGGGGAAAATGTATATCTATTTTCTATGGGGTTTAAGTGAAAGGAGCGATGATTAAGACTCGGATTTTTGTATATTTTAGGGTTTGCAAGGACCTCAAGATTAGGCTTAGCATATGGGGAATTTTAGTAAGTCTTTTTTTTCTTACGAGTGTCGATTGAATCGTATCTTGCCTTTGCATTTTTTTATTAAATCTTCGGAAGCGATCTATTATCGCCTTTCTCATCACTTTTGTCGTTTTTAGATGTCTTTCTATAAAAAGGATGGCCAATGGTCTGTGCATACGGCTTATCAGCAAATAACTAGCATTGCTTAATATCCTCTTTGTTCGAAATTACTTTGGCTCTTTATATTTCCTCAGTTTTTTGTTAGATATTATTGGGCTATTATTACTTAGACACTTCCTACATGACTTTATTGATGGGGATATTGATTACAACTCTTGATGTATTCACATTCAGTTTTACTGCATCTTCCAAAATCTACTTATTTTATAGAGCCACATTTTAATCACCCAGTCCATTTGAATTAATCAGCTCCTGCTTTGTTTAAAGGATAGTTGAGGGGTAATTGCTAGAAATGTTTTTCTTTGACTTACTCATCTTTTCTTTAATATCCTTGAAATCCTTACTCAGTCTCTTTTAGGAATGTTTACCAAATATACTCTTCATTTACTTTTTATTTGAAGCTATAGAGTTGATTGATTCTCTTTTGCTTTATCTCTTCTTATTATGCTTGGCTTATTTAGATGTCTCAAAATTGGATAAGTCTTTTATAGTTTTACTATCAGAAAGCATAGCAGATGCCCTCTCTTTCCTTTTTAGCTAAGAGTTCGCCTCGTTTTGATAAATGGTTTGATTTGATTTAGATTATGGACCATTTTTATTTTCATTTTCTTTTACTGATTTCTTTTTCTTTTTCTTTTTCACCTCAAAATCTTTGCCTTTTTTGCTCTCGTTCCCATTTTACTAAGGTCTGAGAGGGTCGAAGCTTTCATTCAGGTCCTTCAAGCCAGTAGTTGATGTAACAACATGATTGTGTAGTGTGTTGAAAGCATGTACTGGATCCGTCTGCACTTATGCATCCTCAGTAAACTTGAGGATATTAACTTCAGATGAGACATTCTCTATAGTTTATGAGTCACATTTCTTGATAATAACTTGGCTAAGTTCAGACATATTTGCTTTGTTTTTGGTTATTGTTGATTTCTTTTTGTTCGACTACCTTGGGTGATACGCGTAATCGAAATTATATCGGGGAATGGACTCAAGAATGATGGCGTTGTCCTTTTGCTTCTAATCGTTGATGGATAAAAATTTGAACAACTCGCTTCTTTATTCATTATTGATGGTTATTTCTGGCTTATTGTCAAGGTAGTGCTGGACTTAGTCGTATTCTGGGGTGGGGAGCTGCTTGTGGTGATCCTCATGATCAATTTAAAGTTTGGGCTTGCATTTAAAATACTGCTTTAAGAATTTGCAGCTCCTTTAGAACTAAAGCTTGAGGCCTTTAGGCAGTTATTCTTCAAGCTCGTTGAGAATTATGGACATAAGTTTTAAAATTTAAAAAGTGTTCTTTTCGGTATTGAGCAAATATATTTCCCAAGTGAGGTCCTGGAGCTCGCTGGGCAGTATGGACTAGATGTAAGCATTGACACTGGTGAGTTGGGGAAGTACTCCTTTGAGCATTCTGGATATAATGATAGGAAAGTGGAGAATATGAAAAATAGAATATAACTTTAAATATTTTCTACCAATTAACATATAAATATCTATATATGCAACCCAACAATTAGCACTATTTTCAACATACTCGTATCCTCATCCTCCCATGTTTGTTATAACTCAAATGATTGATAAACAAAATACGCAAGCCATCTTTCACTTCCTACTCAGCTAGCTCATCGTGGAGTGCTCCGAACATCTCAAGCACAACGAAGAAGAGACCACTGACTCCAAAATGAAAGAAATTGGCAAAGAGATCGGCTTTAAGATTTATCCTCAAATATGTCTCAAAAGGGGAATCAGTGAAAGACCGAACTCAGTCCTCTAAGCCCTGAAAAACATTAAAACAAAAGTGTTCAAGCACCTTTTTAACTACGAATTGCTGACATAAACAAATACTTATCGAATCTAATAAAAAAAGTCAATAGTCTTTGGCATAGTGTAGCTCTTATTTAACATAGCGATTAAGTGGCTGTGTATCTAGCGTGGATGCCGGAAGGGTGCCAGTTGACTGCAAGTTCGCTTGTGGGTGGGATCATCTAAGGAATCTGCATTATTAGTGATATTCAATGCGCAGTGAGCTGCCGCAAGCCTTAGCCTGAGAGAGAAGATAAGAGTACTATTGAGTATCTTATCGAGATGAGCATTGAGTAAGCGCAGAAGTGGTAGAAGAAATGATAAGATGATATTGATATCTAATAGCTATATATCATTCAACATTGAGCTTCAATACTTGTGACCCCTTGGCGATATAATTATGGATTATCGCCACTCGGAAGAACCTATTCTTCGCAAATTTATCATCAATAGTCTCACTTGGCTCAGGATCCTTCTCATCTATCTTCGGCTCGTCCATCATCACCTATTTTTATTCAGGTAAGTCGAATCCTTTGTTAAGGTCTTTGGCATAGGTCACGAAGCGAAGCTTGAAAGGATTAAAGTTGTATGTCTTTCCTTAAAATTAGTATGTCTCTGCCTCAATTTTCTACAAGAGGTAGCCTCTCAAGGAACTAAGAGTCATTGATCGAGGGACTGAGAAGATCCTTGGAAATCCAAAACGTTCGCCTGTCTTTGTAGCGTGATGGATGACTACATTTATCTTTTATTTGTCAATCGATACATCTATAGGGCTGAGCTATATCACAAGGATGCTGTTCTTGTCTCTCGAAAGCACTGCTGCAAGTTCTCCTTTGCCAATTATGCGACCGTTTGATTCGATTAAATCAGTGATATAGCTGCGGTCTCGTCCAAGCAAAAAACATCTGAATTAATACCCATTTTATCTCGGAACCAGTGTATTGATCTGCTCGTTGTTTTGAACCAGCTCCAAGAGTTTGTCTTCTTGTGAGCGTTAAATGACAAGTTTGATGGGTTAGCTTAATCTCAGGTATTAATCTCGGTAGTGGAAAGTGATTTCTTTGAGATGATGCCTGTCGGAGGCACTCAGGTTGGAGTAGCAGAATACGATGGTTTTATCTATTTTGATCAAATCCTCAAGGACATTATCGTCTCCAGCTTATGTATTGGGCTTGCCGTTTCGCTTTGATTTGTATTTAAACATTATGTTGTCAGGCGATTTGTACTCTTAGTAATCTTTTTGGATTTAGTTGAAAATTATTTCCCTTAGCTAGCGAACTGTTGTGTGCTTACTTAATTCCATGGAAAAGTTTTACTTACTTTACTATCGTCTGAACCATACCTCAATTGAATCTTTCTCATCCTGGTAAAGCTTTGAGACTCCTTCAGGCTAGTTTTAGACAAGCTGCTCAGCCACTGCAATCAAGAGTTGGTTCTTGGAGGGAGAAGGCGATGGTAAAAGTGTTTCATCGCCTACTGTCAGCTTACTCAACCCTTTCTTCTTGTCTTCAATATACAGGTTCAATTTTTGGTCGACGAACAAGGGGGAGAGAAGATTAACCAGATCCCCTTTGGTGGATTATTTCTTTATGCTGAGACATTTATAAAAAATGAATTTAGGCTCGGCTAAGGGATGGTAGAGCTTTACAATCACTAAAAACTCATCCTTTTCAATATTAACATTCGAATATAATAAAATAGGCTAAGGCACGTCCTTGAATAACTCACTCACCAATGTACAGCTACGACAGCGAATATTGACAAGAATTTCTTTTTCTGTTGAGTTCCAAAGCAAATACAGATATTTTCCTTCTTTCTTCTAAAGCTAGTCAATCCATTCATCCATCTTCTGAGTTTTGGGGATGATTTCTATCTTCTATTAGATTTATTCTTGCCCAAACAGAAGGCCACTTCCTAGGCATTCTTTATTTTCAAGCCATTTTTACCAATGAAAGATTGGAATGTCACAGATTGACTGCTTTCTCATCTTTTTTTACTCGTCAAGTGATAGCTTTTGGCGAGTATGCTCAATCAGCCACTAAGGCAGATGATTCTTTTAAGAAATCAAATCCTTTTTGCAATTCTTGCTTACATAGACAAGAAGGTAAGCAGTTGACTTGTTGGGAACTTGCTTCTGCACTACCTTCATTTGCTTGGCATCATACTCGACGATTTAGGATGCGCCTCCAAAATTATAATCGAAAGCCCTTGCCTTTTCAACTAATTCCACGCGCTCATCATTAAATCGGAACCAACTGCCTTACAAGTTGACAAAAACATAATAGTGGCCAGAGGATGCTTGGCTACCCTCATGAACTAGCACAGCATAGAGCTCATATTATCTTTCTTGGGAGGGATCCAAAGTCCATTTACTGAACTACATTTTTTATGGATAGCTGCATCGATCAAGGATTTTCTCGTTGGCTTAGGTGTATGGGTTAAATTGGAAGCGTTTCAACTGGAGCATCAGTACAGGCGGCAGATGCGATAGCTTCAGGCCTACATTTTATTATTTTTACCTTTGTGTGCTTTTTGCAGGCCATACATGTCGGTTCGATATGCGTTTTCTCCTTCCAATATTTGCTCTCCAACGTAATCATCAAGTGCAGCGGCTAAGGTATTAGCGATTGGAAGCTGCAAATCGTAGAAACGTTATCGATTTTAAGTCCTAAAGTCAGCCTCTCAAAGTACAGTACCCACATCACAGCATTGAATATAATGGACGAGTTCACCACAGAACAAGTCGGGAACGCTTTCCCATCGGCTCCCAAATATGTGGCCTATAGTTCGCTCCAAGGCATCAAAGAAAAGGCAGCTAAATTACTGGGCGTCTTGTTGAATCTGGACTTATTTCTTAGACCACCCGAATGAACGCACTAACTATTCAGGGGAAACAGGCTTTTCCTCCTACGACAGCATCTTGTAAAACAGCAGTTGAAGTGTTGCAGGAAATTTGTCTTTTTCCTTGACCTCAGCTGCAAACAAAATCTTCCTAAAGTAAAGACATAGATACCTGAATTATGTTAGGTGGAAGAGCATTTGAAGATAGCTATTCATATAACAAGTATTACCTTGATTTACTAGCCCTCGATAGAGCTTACAGACTTACTCCTCCCAAGAGAGCGAGAGGGCAATGAAGACATCGGAGTTGGGCTCACCCACCTTAAACTGCACTATCTAGACATATTTTTCAGCTTTGAGGATCCTTCTGCTTGATTTGATGACCTTGGTTGTCACTTCGTTTTCACTGAGCCAGGAGTATTTCCCATGTGCAATTAGTGTTGATTCTTCATCCTCGTTCCCAACAGCCTTGACCTAGCATACGATCGTACCACTCTCTAACAAAATTTGAAATTGTATTGGGGTTGCCTCCACCCTCGTACTTTCAAAAAGTAGAAAATGATTGGTCGCGAACAGTGAGAAAGGAATCTGGAGGACGAGACGAGTGATATGTAAGTCAAAAGATTGGAAAAGAAGAAGTTCTGTGCCCTCTGATTTGGGTATGATTTAAGGGAGAGGGCATTAGTCTTATGATTTTTTTCTATGGCCTCTACGAGTATTTCTAGTATTAATGATGGTGGGTGTAACTTTCCTCTTACGAGTTTTCTTGGCTTACGGTTCAAATGATTGGTCCAGATCGATTGGCTAATCTTTCATGTAATATAAAAAATGAATGAATTCAATTATAATCTATGTAATAAGAACCCATTTCTTAACACTATATATAGGACCATCATTCAGCCTTATGGAGGCAATCCAAAATATTCATCAGATTTCAGCAATCCCATAGCTGTGCTATCACCAAATAGGCATTTGCTCAAATCAATTGAAGACAAACATCCCAGAATATTTCCTTTATATCAAGAAAGATTATTTTTGTTTGAAGACTGTACTTAATGTTTGAATTATAAATAATGAGTGAAATATAGAGAAGAAGGAAAAAGTTCATCCAGGAGATAAAGCGACAAGACAAATAGTAATACTTTAAAATGAGAAGAGAGCTCCTTCTACAATCATAATAAACACCTATTAATAGTAAGTTAAGGTATTTTCTCAAAAAATCACTCGCGAATAATGGCCTCTCTCAAGAAATCGAGGAAACTATTCACTAACTACGCGAATCAATCCAACATTCAGACTTCAACAAATAGTATGAGTATGTGATAGCGATATGCTCAAATATTTTGATTGACGATCTAACCCTCCACCATAAGGAAGCCTTGGCAAATGTGCTCTACTAGGTCTATTCGAGGCTGGAGAGCTAGAGGGTACATAAAAACGACAAGGCTATTTTCAATATTGCGTATAGTTTGCCCAATTTCGTGATAGTGTTGCCCTGCCTGCATGAAGGATTCGCCTTAGACTGTGAATCACTGGCTTACAAACTATCAGTTCAAATTATATAATCAATCGTAGATTGTGATTTCACAGATTCTCTTCGAAAGATCGCTGAAGAGATTATGCAAGCCTGGATAAACTTGGTTACATATGAGCCTGAGTACAAGCCGCAGCTTGAACTCAATTTCAGACTTAACATATCATATTATCAACAATTTCTAGCCATGCATTCACAGCTTCTCAGAGATTAGCAGAGAGAACACTGCCTCATAATTAGGAAGGGGTTACTCAAAATCTTTGAAATCCTCACGCTCTAAATCGACCTCACTTCATATTCCATAATCTTCGAATCCTAGTAGTTCATTAGCTTTGTAATCCAATAAATCATTAACGCAGGCAATAGCTCTCATGAAAAGATGGGTCTAAATATACTAACCTGCCTCTTTATCGACAACTAAAAAATTGAATGTGAGAATATGCTGGACCAAATGTCAAGCATATTCAAGGAGAGAATCGAGTTAATTTTCAAAAATTTGCTTAATGATGATGAAAACATTGAGTATAGAATGAAACTTCTAAAAATCATTCTAAGTGTTGAAAAGTACTATAACAAATTTGTGCCCTTCTTTCAGAATTATTGGAAATAAATTGTAGAGCATTGCATCAATACCATGCGTAATTTACAGATTTTGAGCTTAAGTCGTTTTTCTATTCAGGTGTTATTACTATTGAATGAAAGACTTTCCTACGATTCCCTATTGAACCATCTGAGAAACTTGGGGGCGTAATCACTATTTGACCACTTATTGATGGAGATGGACTAGATAAGGGACTAGTAGGTCAAATAAGAGGTGTAAAAATTCAGCTCTGAGCTGTCCCATCTGCTCTACGCCCTCAAACAGTAGTGATCGTCCTTAGTTTATTGGATAATAATATTTAAACCATCACATCTATTCAATAAAATAAGTCATCATGTTTGGCCCAACCTATTCCTAGTATCTTCTGTATATGTGAATTACGCATAACGCGTCCAAGGCTGCATAGTGGATTTGGCTTCGCCTCAAAGGTCTCCGAGCCCAGTTGGTCAGGGTTTGCCTCTTACAAATTTATTTGCCTAATACCTTTAAGCAGATGTGTGCTAGATTGCTATGCTTTTCCTTTGGGTAGATTAGCTTAAAAAGCTTGCATGTATCTACAATGTTGCCAAACTTAAATAATTTTCTTTATTGGGAACTTAAACCAAGCCCAATCAACACTCCTTACAGATCGTTTTCAAGTGCATGGCCCAGCATTAATTTTTAGCTTGACATATATTACAGTAAAGCCTGCTTTACTTTTTAGTCATACTGAGTGCAATCAATAATGTAGACTTACGCCTATAATGCTACCTGGATGATAGACGGCCCCTCTTACTTTTTCTTGTCTAACTTGGTCCTGCCAACGATTGACTCAGTATCTATTGCGCAAATATTTGCCTTACATAAACCCTCCACAAATCTGTTAGTCATCTCCACGTTTGTTTTTTATAAGAAAATGACATGCGCCTAATCAACTTGCAACTATCGAAGTGTCAAGTGCTTTGTTTAGTCAGAAGGGCCAAAGTAATCACTAAAGTAGGGGTTTGGAATTATTTCCTTGGAAATCAAATCTTATTCGTTCCTCCACTGAGTACTGACTTCTTTTAAGCTTTTCCCAATCTCTTTGAAATCATTGATAGTCTTCTGATTTCTAAACCACACCGATTTGGCTTCCTTCTATCTTTTCTTTTGCAGTAAGTCATCAATAAGGTTCCATAAAGCATCGGCCTGTTCGCAAAAGATTTACTAGGCTGCATCCCATCCAACACTATTCAAAAAGTACTTTATCATATTTTTACTAAGCCTTTTATTGATTTGAGGATATAGGGAACTATCGATTCCATGTGACTTGACAAAGTTAGCAGCCTTGGACGCCTATTTATTGTTGACCATTTTAGCGAAGAGTACCTTCATTTAAGTATAAATACTTCGAGATGCTTTGAAGGGTAATTAATGAATTTGATTAACTTCATCGCATTATCGTATTATTTCTACTCAATGAGCTTGCCCACATGTTCCTCGATTCTATTTTATAAAGCAATTACTCGGGAAGAGGAATGATAAGTTTCGACCCAGCCTTGTTATTGCTTCCTTAGAACTATATTCCGAATGCTTGAAGATAGCATTAGAGAACATCAATATGAACGTTTTTCCAATTATTCATTACTTAATCTTTTTTTATAATTTCCTCAAGAACGGAAAGATTCTATTCGAGTATGCTAAGATAGGCCCGCACTAAGGTCCTAGGGAATTTAAACTCAATTAGCTTATTAAATATTTGGAGGAAGCTCCAAGCACTAGCCTTAAGCATTTTAGATTAAGTAGCTAAGAGGTACTGATTGATGATATTTTTGAGGCATTTGAAGGAGGGATCTAAGCCTTGATGCCAGTCGTTGTATTGAGTAAATACTTCTTTGTTTATGCTGCCAGTAACTGTATTAATCACTTAGTACAAATGTTATCAAGTATCTGTATGTTAAGATCGTATAGCTCCATCCCAATCAATAATAATAGTTAGCTTACAAGTTGAAAACATGATCTTAATGAAAAAATACAATATCAATCTTCATTAATATCCATATTTCTAAAAATTATATCTTCGTACCTACACCTTCACAGTCACCTATCCCATTGGCTTTGTCCTCAGGTACTCTCTTCCTCCCTCCTGTGACAATAAGACCTATTAGGGCTGCTTTAGCTAGTTTATGTATCCCATGAGCAGGGCACAGAATGTGGCTGTGTTGCTTGGAGGCAGCACTTCGAACATTTTTACCTTACGAATATGGCTCCCTGGACTAGAGGGCAGATGAAAATTGCCGTAGCCTTTAGCAATTGACCTCCCAAAGTAATCCTTACCGTAAATGACTAATACCATCTGCGGCCACCCCGAAGGGCTTTTTATTTCATACATGATTTAAAAGGGAAAATTCCATACTAAATATTGATCGTTTTGAGCAGCATGTTGGCTCATCCCAGTTTTTTGTCCATGGACAAGTTTCCAACCCTATGAAGCGACGGCAGTGTATATGAGAGAAAGTGAATGGTTATAGCTAAAGTGGGCTGACTCGAACATGCCTTGGTAGTTGATAAACATCGCCTCCTTCTTCTTGATTTTGGGGATGAATTGGAGCTCTGTGGGTTGGTCTTTGAGCTATTCACTATCCTCAATTGACTATTTCTCGGACTCCCTTATGTTTTATTACTCCTTTATCACAACCTTCTTCATTTAATTTTAATAACAATCGATATTATTTGAATTATACACAATTCCAGCCATATTTACATTCTCATCAATGCCGCCTCCCCTATTACTTCTTATTGTATTTCTTATCTCCTAAATCAATGGTCTTCATTTGTTGGTATCCCTTTGAAAGCCAACTAACTCCAATCTATTTTTGAACAATATAAGGATCTTCCTCAACCATGTAAAAGTAAGGGTGAAGATAATCGTGAATGAATTTTTAGCTTTGAGCTCTTCTGACCAACTATGTTGCACTTCATTTACATTGATGTTGCGGATACCTACTTTTCTTGGGATGGATTTCGAGCCCAAGAGACGTAAATTGATATCCATCATTATAACTTCGTCAGTTTCAGTCTGGATGATCCTTCGCATATCCAACCTGTCGTTACCGACGGTTGTGCCCTCTTTGCTCGTTAAGGAAAACAACTATCTTTGGCCATCGTTCCATTGCTGATGCTCTTCTGATCCTACTAAGATCATATTGACAAAAGGAAGCTATATGGCAATAAAATTACTTCATATGTCCTCCACCCTTTGACCTTGGAGGCAATGATTCCATAGCACTGAACTGTGCCACTTATGTAACTCTTGACCTCAGCCCCGAAGTGAATTGGCTGGCCATCACCATTTATCTCTATACTGATCGCATTGAATGGTCCGCAACGGATAGGATAGTCAATGGATCTAGCCATACCAATTGAAGGAAATTGGATCAATTTATCTTTATTTTGATCACTTAGCGTTCCTTCGATCAATAAGCATTTTTATTACTTGTCGAAAAGTAGCTGCCCGTCTGAATCACCTCCGATATCTTGATCCGAGTAGAAGACGAATTGATGTAGACTGTGGGGAGTATTAAACTCAAAAAGTCTATATCGATAGGAAAGCTAATCTGAATACTTATTGGCCTAATAATGTTGATTATATAGTATCTATTGATTGGATATAAATTTCAAGTGCTTGGCCGTGTTGTATCTTTATTTAGTCTTTATTTTGAGTGAGGTCAGTGCTCTCTTGATTGAACTTATTTGTGACAGATTTATATATCTATTCATTTATTATTAGAAATGATAGTAATATTGTGAATCGTGATAGATGAACACGACTAGTATAAAGTAATGAATATTAAAGATATCAAGGAATGATGTTCCTATATGATTTAACATTAATTAAAAACTATTTCTTTTACTTTTAGCTAGTGTGCTTCTATTTGTAACCCTGCTTTGACATCTATCTTGATTTCATTTCACGCTGAGGGTCACTGTCTTTTAACCATTTGAATATATACTTCTACATGTTCTACTATTTACTTGCCTTGAATTTGCGCCTCTTTATGTTGGAACTTAGAGATGGGAAAGCGAACGGCTTTCCTTCGCTGTTAATGTGATCGTTCAATGACAGTTTATAGTTTATTTGGTTCATAAGTGATGCGTTTTGGTCTAGGCTTTCTTGTTATTTATGATGGGGAGCAGGCTTCATGCTTTTGCGATCTGTGATGATGTTAGCAATTGAAATTTTCTTTACCTATTCTTCATGGAACCTAATCTTTTTGACATTTATTTTCTTCTCATGGAGCTCAATCGATGAAGGCTATTTGTCTAAGACAAGATCTTTGCGAATTATGGCTTGTGAAATTTTAGGCAAGCTTTTATGCTTAATAACCATATCTGCATAGTCTGCACATATTCTCTGAAGATCCCCCTTAGTCATCTCCCGAGGAAAGTGCTGAAGGTTTAGTAAATCTAATTCACTAAATAAAGTTTCCAGTATTTCCCTCTTTATCGAATACAGCTCTGTTTTGCCGATTGTCTTTGCAGTGTATATGCGAGTGTTAAGTTTTTGCCTCCTGTTATAGTTATGAAAACTCTAGGGATTGTCTTCCTATATCATAGGCTGTCCGTTTTCTGCATCTTAGCTTTTTAACTATTTGAGTAAAATGCCGTCAATTCCAAAGACCATTCCTTTCTTCACAATCAAAGTAATCTCATTTTCGTTTATCTCATTATTTTCATAATGTCCTTCGTATTATTTGATGATGGAGTTGCTTGGCCTTTGGTTGCGTTCTAATAGCACAACGCCCTCTTTAACAAAGAATATTTAGTTTGCGGGATTATGAGGACTGTATATCACTTCGTCTCTTTAGTAAGTGCAAAGTTTCATGCAGCTAGCTAAATCCTAGGAAAGCTGATCAGACCAGAGGAAGAAAGGACAGTATTTGAGATATTTGATTTTTTATGCGTTTTTGAGAAAGAGATAGTTTTTGAGATAGGATTAATAAATCTGCTGAGAGATCCTTAATATTTTGGTTTGCCTAAGGCAGACTACCTCCTTAATCCTGAATATGAGAGAGTTTACTTCTTTTTGGAGTCTGGGCTGACGAAAAACAAATAACCATCTTCCATGGTATAGGAGTGATTATTATTACCTGTAATCTTCACTTCTCCTTATAGAATAAGCCAACGCTCCTATAGTCTTGTATTCAAACAGTCTCCTTCTTAGAGCTCGATCAACTGATCATGCTTTATATCCCCCAAAAGACTCACTATGAACTCAATATTTGCATTCTTCGTCTTGTACATTATCTAGCTGCTAATGTTGTTTTACAACAAATTTTTGGATCGAGATTTGAGGCTAAGAGACACTGAGTGTTCTCTAAAGGATTCATGTTCGTTTGCGATATCGGTTGGGGGTTCATAGATGGAGGGGACAAGTTTGAGTGATTTTCTTTCCGTTTTAAGCTTAATGAGCCTTTCAGGATCAATAAATACCCTTTCAGTAAAGACGTCTTCCATGCTGGTATTTTGATTAAAATTATTACAGATAATAATGGAATGCAAAAATTAATGGTGGAGTGGGGCTGATATGTTTGATGAAAACAGTATTATAGTTTGGTTAGTGAGAATTGAATTGATTAATTAACAAAGCATCAGCATATTATTATGGACTACGAAGGACTCTATCGCATTATCCCCAAATCGCATTACCTGTGGACTGTCCAGGACACCCAGCAGTGGCTCGAATTCATCGGCCTTCACTCCCTAAGAAATAAGTTCTGTAGGAATTCTCTAAAATAGAATAATGTTCAGTTGATGGAAGCATCCTCCACTGCCTCAATGAGCAGGACCTAGTGCTCGAGCTCAACGTCACTTCCAAAATTATCTTGAAAAAACTCATCAATTGTACCCCCCATGCGATATAGGGATTCAAAACGGATTACCAGATTTCGATAAATTTGCCAGGATGAAGAATGAAGCTCAGTAATAACTAAAAACGTAGCACAACCAGCTGTCCAATACAGTTCTTCAGAGCCATTTTTCCTCCAAAAACGATAAAATCAGAGAATCACTGAAGCCAAGAGATGTGTCTGAGACCTAGCACACCAAAATCCACAAGCTAAACGAACTGATAATCAGAAGCGTATAGCATAACTCAACGACTAGCTACTATTTGAGCGAAAATAGTGCCAAGATTGGCAGGCAAGCCAATAACGATATCGTATTAATGGACGAATTCGTCTCCAGGCACCACGCATAAATCATCTACTAAAACGAAAAGTACTACATTCGCGACTGTGGAAGCAGTAGTGGGACCTTCATTAAGGTCCTAGAAAAACTATAACTCAAATCCGTAAAGTTGCACTAATTCAGGGAATGATCATCGAAATGGGATCCAATCAGTTTCTCATCAACATCAATAACAAAAATATCTGTGCAGTACATATAGTCGATGGGCCCAATCTTTAATTTTACATGGAGCTCACTGACCAAGAATTTTACTCCTTTGGGAGAAAGTAAAGCAACTTCATCTCATTCCCTGACGATCAGCATATGAGTGGAATACACAGTAAAATATTCAAAATAAAGGGTAAATGGTTTATATAAGACATTGGTACGACTAACGGGTAATTGAGTAATAATATAGAACTTGGCTTAGACTATCAAGATAAGGATAGGAGAGCAAGCCATACCTGCTTGAGGACAAATGCCAGTTCAAATTCAGTTCCAACTTGAGTTACTAGTGCATTCTTAACTCTAACAACCGTAAAACTCACAAGGTAGCCGAGTAAAAGTGTTATTTCTGCCGCCAATAAGATAGGAACACAATCATTGTCCCCTGCAAACATGCCATTGGATGCTAAGAATGCCTCAAAATGCAAAAGGAATGTCCAATTTGCCAGGCTCCTATTGCTTCCATCGTCAGAATTTTCACATCTTGATCCATTCTATATCTAGCTATCAAATGATGACTATTGAATGAATGACAGTGGCCATCAAATTTTATCCATCAAATATTAATGCAAAAATAATAGTAGTTTATATCAACAGGCCACATGTTGCTTTACATTCTTTTTCATCATTACGCTGCTGAAGTTTTCTTAGGTTTTAGGCTACTCCTATGCTTTTTCTTATATCTCTATGAAATTCTTGAGATCGCAATACTGCTTTCTATCAGCTACGCTTTCCCTCCAAGGATTTTTGCCATTATTTTTAGGCATATAACTCTTTCTTTCCTCAGGGGAGCCAATGCTTTAAAAATACTTTTTTATATTTTCTTCCTCGCTATTGAAATGATTCATCAGCTGTACCAAGATGCTAATCCACTTTTATTTGATGAAATGATTGTCACAAGTAAATTTCCATATGAGCTCACCTGCATCTTTCTTAGGCTGGAACTCATAGGCTTAGTTTGTCAGTGTCTTTCGGATGTCCTAACGTTACATTATGTTCTTGCTATTGAAATATATTTCAAATGTTGGGCTTGTTTTACTGGGACTCGTTATCTTCTTTATTTTTATTATCTCAATCGAACTTTTGGGGAGCTCATGGAAATAGTCCAAGACTTTGGGGTCACCTGAATAGTATTGGGAATACCATCGAAGGATTTGGGGACAGTTGAATAGTAATACAAATGTCCGCCCCTTACAACTAGAAGGCGACGGTTAGAGCTCAAGCCGGCTGCATAAGGCATGTATTACTCTTGCTGTCTTTGGTGACTACGGTCGCATATTGAAATGTTTCAGGGTCCTACATTTTTATCTACATTCCACTTATTATAAATATTATCAGCAGGCAGCAGCTATCAATATTGATACCAAATTCATGATCAAACAAAAACGTCAATAATCAAGCTGATCATTTCTTTGTTGGTCCAAACTCAGAGAAGTCCTTGTAGTATCCAGGGCCCAATGTACCCTAGCTCTTCACCACATA
>JACCDV010196104.1_pt1 | contig 19815 bp, 16 predicted proteins | sample 7446131 | NCBI WGS metagenome assembly JACCDV01 (sample SAMN15323448, study PRJNA562643) | freshwater metagenome | isolation source: river surface water | place: USA:Blue River Watershed | collected 2017-08-17 | reverse complement strand
TTTAAACACAACGAAACGATACGCTTCTGGGTGGATACCTTGCTTCATAATATGATTTTTAAGGCTGCACGGTTTTTGCCGTGACAATTATAAAATAGGTTGCAAAAATAGGCTAAAATGCCTTTTTGACCAAATTTTTGGGCTTTAGCTCTAAGATTTAGGACTTCATATTGATATATTGCAACGGAACTCCAAAATTTTCTGTTCTACAGGCAGCTATAACTTCCTGTAAATCATCGATTTTCTTGCCAGTTACTCTTATAATATCATCCATAATGGCTGTTTGAACCTTTAACCCCTTGTCTTTGATGTACTTAGAGATCTTTTTAGCGTCCTCTTGCTTTAATCCATTTCTTACTGGAACGTCTTGTTTGAAGATTTTACCACTTGGTTGTGGCTCTTTTGAAAGGTCAAAGGCATTTGCGTCAATCCCTTGCTTGATAGACCTGCTCAATAGTACGTCTACAATTTGTTGCAATTTCATCTCAGAATCAGACTCCAATTTAATCATGTAGTCTTTCTTATTCAAATCAATTACGACATGAATACCTTTAAAATCAAAACGATTGGTGATTTCTTTCTTCACCACATTCACTGCATTGTCTAATGTTTGAACGTCTACCGAACTTGCGATATCAAATGATGGCATAATGAAAATTTAAAAATTATAAAAAACGAATTGTATTTGAAATTGAATGGATTTGAATTAAGCTTTTTGCTTTGGGAACCAATATTTTGATTTGACTAAGAATACGACACCTGCCAACATCAAAATAACTGAAATCAATTCTGCCTGAGTTGGTTGGAAAGGTAAAAAGTCATATTTGTTATTGACCCTGATTTTCTCGATTAAGAAACGCTCTGCACCAACAAAAATCAAATAGATACCTGTTAAGATACCTGGCTGAACAATCTTTTTTCTGAAGCTCCACATAATGGCAAATAAAATAAACATGGCCAAGATTTCATAAAGAGCGGTTGGGTAAACTGGTAAAGGCAATTGATTGCAATATGGCCCAACACATCCAGGTATTGCTACCCCTTCATTAACAACATTATGTGGGTATTGATAAGCCCATGCCCAATCTGGAATAAATGTAAATGGTTTTGGATGGGTATTGACAATACCCCAGTCTCCGTCTCCACTAATCTGACATCCGATTCTTCCTGCAGCGTATGCAAAAATCATTGTTGGCGCCATGGCATCCGCAAAATGAATCACTGAAATTTTCAACTTTTTAAGGTAGATGATGATTGCGATGGTGGCAACAATTAATCCACCAAAAAATGTCAATCCACTAAATGAGATTAAAGCACCAATAGGGTCTTTACTAAACTCATTGAGATTCTCAAGATTGTGAAAAATCTTTGCCCCTAAAAATCCCCATAGTGCTGCTTGTAAAACGATGTCACCCACTCTATCCTGAGGCCACACCTGTACAGTGCGGGTTTCAGGCTTTGCTAATTTCACTTTATCTTTTTCTTTCCACTTTAAAAAGACCATGATTGCAGCTAACAAAATACCAGCACCCATACTACCCTCTAATGACAAAATAAAAGCCTGCGTATTGTTTAAAGCCTCCGCAATGATAAAGGCGCCAATTAATTTATATCCAAATAGGAAACCAAAAAATCCCGCACTCACTAATTCTCCTGTAGTTGCTGGAGCCCCAATAATTTCTTTTTCTTCTGTATAATTAAACTCCCCAAGAGCCGATTTTCTTTTAAGTTCTAAAAACAAGACATAACCAGACGCAACAAATGACATTGCCACAAAAAAACCAAAAGAATTGACCAATTTTAACGCATTAAGTTCAATTCCAAAAAGGTCTTTAAAGAGATAATATAAATTAGGATACATAGTCTTATTTAAGTACTGCAAAGTACTGATTATTCAGGAAAAAAAATGGCCACACTAGAAAGTGCGGCCGTAATTACTAACCCATCTAAAAACAAAAAGCGTTCAATATATTTACTAATTGCAATGTTCGTTGAACAAAGAAATTAAGTGTTGTGCGATCACTTGAGCAGGGCTTCCTTCAATCTGATGTCTCTCGACCATACTTACCAATTGACCGTCCTTGAATAAGGCGATAGCTGGTGAAGATGGAGGATAAGGTAAGTGCATTGCTCTTACTTGATTGACTGCCTCGATATCGAATCCTGCAAATGCTGTAGTGATATGATCTGGTTTCTTAGTTGCATTTGCTACCGCCATCAAAACACCTGGTCTACAAGCGCCAGCAGCACAACCACAAACTGAATTTATCACAACCATTGTTGTACCATTTGCTTTCACCACATTTTCAACTTCTGCTGCTGTGGTTAAATCAGTAAATCCATTATCTACTAATTCAGCTTTCATCGGTAATACAATCTCTGCAGGGTACATATCTTCTACTATTTGACTCAAAATTAGGTATTTTAAAAATCACTTACAAATTTGTTTTCAAGTCATTATGTCAATTTTTGAGATAAATAAAAGACATTTTGGCGTACAATTTTGCGAAATGGGAACATTTTACTCGAAAAACCATAAAAAACGCCCCAATTTGTGGTTGGAGCGTTTCAAAAATGATCTTTTTATTGTTAAAAAGCGTTTTACTGCTTTATCTGTTTTTATCTTAAATAACCTAAGATTTTTAACATCGATTGTGCTGATTGTTCTTTTGCATAAACCCAATCAACTAATTTTCCAGTCTTCTCATCCCTCTCTACAATAACATGTTTGGGCGACGGAATTAAACAGTGCTTGATACCTCCATAACCACTAATTTGATCTTGGTAAGCACCCGTATGGAAGAATCCAACATACAATGGTTCTTTATTTTCTTCTTCCTTGTCTTCCATTGTATCATCTTTCAATTTAGGTAAGAAAACTTCATTGATATGTTCTTCCGAATCATAATAGTCATGACTGTCGCAGGTGATTCCTCCAAGGACAACCCTTTGATAATCGTTCTCCCATTTGTTGACTGGAAGCATCAAGAATTTTTCACCTATACCCCAAGTATCTGGCAATGTTGTAATGAATGAAGAGTCAATCATATACCAACACTCTCTATCATTTTGTTTTTTCTCTGCTAACACTTTGTAAATATGTGCCATGCTCTCTCCTACTGTGTAACTTCCAAATTCTGTGTAGATATTTGGCATTGGAACTTTTGCTTTCTTACAAGCCTTCTTGATATTAGAAACAATTTCATTAATAATGAATTGATAATCGTATTCAAAACCAAGGGAATGCTTGATTGGGAAGCCTCCACCAATATTAATAGAATCTAATTCAGGACAAATCTTTTTTAATTGACAATATAAGTTGATGATCTTATTCAACTCTGACCAATAATAGATGTCATCTTTAATCCCTTTATTCAAAAAGATATGCAACATCTTTAATTGGAACTTGTCTTCATAGCCCTCAATCTCATCAACATAAAACTCAAGGATATCCTTTGCTCTAATACCTAAACGAGAAGTATAGAATGGAAAACTTGGTTCCTCTTCTGCAGCAACGCGAATACCAACCTTAAATGGTTGCTTCGCATTACGCTTATAAAATTGAAGCTCTTCTACATTATCTAAAATTGGCACTACATTTTTAAACCCAGAATTAATCAATTTAGTAATTCTACTAGTGTAGGTCTTTTGCTTAAATCCATTACAGATAATGAAAATATCTTTATTAATTTTTCTTCTCTTATATAATTGATTGATGATTTCAATATCATAAGCATAAGAAGTTTCTAAATGTACATTGTGTGACAAAGCTTCTTCCACCACAAAAGAAAAGTGAGAACTTTTTGTACAATAACAATAATAATACTCCCCTTCATATTTATGCTTTCTAAAAGCATCGGCAAACATTTTTTTAGCCTTATTAATTTGCATACCAATTTTTGGCAAATAAGTAAGCTTTAATGGCGTGCCATGTTTTTCGATAATTGCTTTTAAATCAAGCCCATTAAATTCTAGGTAACCGTTTTCATTTTTATCAAATCCCTCTTGAGGAAAATGGAATGTTTGTTTTACCAGAGAAGTGTAGGTATTGTTCATGGATGAAACAGGGGTTGTTACTTGTTATTATAAGACAACAAAAATAGTTCTTTGCGTGGATATATAGGACAAAAAAAATACCTCCAATTTTGGAGGTATTTTTGAATATCTAAAGTGAAAGAGTTAGGCCTTCACTGATTGTACGATCTTCTTGAATGTTTCTGGCTCATTCATTGCGATATCAGCTAATACTTTACGGTTCAAATCAGAACCTTTCTTTGCTAATAAGCTAATGAATTGGCTGTAAGTCATTCCTTCTTCTCTTACAGCAGCGTTGATACGTGCAATCCACAAGCTGCGGTATTCACGCTTTTTCAACTTACGAGAAACATAAGAGTAAGTTAAACCTTTCTCTAATACGTTTTTGGCAACGGTATATACGTTTTTACGCTTACCATAGAAACCTTTTGCTTGATCTAAAATCTTTTTTCTTCTTGCTCTAGATGCAACGGCATTTTTTGAACGTGGCATAATTAATATTTTTTTGAATCGGCTACCTAAAGCCTCGGACTCGGTGAATTAAATTTTTTGAAATTGTAAGGAGGTATTATCCTTTTAATCTTAATAAACGAAGAACGAAGTCTTTGTTAGTTGATCCTACTAAACCTTTCTTTCTCATCGCTCTTTTACGCTTTGTAGATTTCTTGGTTAAAATGTGTCTTTTGAACGCTTTTTGGAAAGTGATTTCACCTGTTCCAGTAACTTTAAAACGCTTTTTTGCGCTTGAGTTAGTTTTTACTTTTGGCATTATTATAATCTTATCGATTACTCCCTACTGGCGGTATTACTCAGGTAACACACTTATTGGGCCTTGTGGGAAATGGATGGCAAAGGTAAGGCAGATTAGGAATATAGCAAAGAAAAAGGGCCCGAAAATATCGGGCCCAGGTAAAAATTATATTGATTATCAGTGTTTTAACCGATATCTCCTTGAAATTTTAAGTAGTTGGCTTCTTTTTACCACCTGTTTTAGGCTGGAAAATGGCAAACATTCTCTTTCCTTCCAGCTTTGGCATACTCTCTAAAGTACCTGCCTCCGCTAATCTTTCTGCGAATTTTAATAAAAGCAACTGACCTCTGTCCTGGAACATGATCGCACGACCTTTAAATTGAACGTATGCTTTTACTTTATTTCCGTCTTGTAAAAACTTTTCGGCATGCTTTGCTTTAAAATCAAAATCATGATCATCTGTTCCTGGAGTAAAACGAATCTCTTTAATCTCTGATTGTTTTGAGTTCGCTTTCATCTCTTTTTCCTTACGCTTTTTCTCGTAAAGGAACTTCTTATAATCGATGACTTTGCATACTGGCGGGTTCGCTGTTGGAGAAATCTCCACTAAGTCCAAACCTTGGTCAGCAGCTATTTTCAGCGCTTCTTGTGTATTGTAAACTCCTACGGTGATGTTGTCACCAACCAATCGAATTTCTGGAACTCTGATACGATCATTAATACGATGTTCTGGTTCCTGTTGTCTTTGAAACCTTGGGTTAAATCTTGGTCCTCTGTTCGGTAATGCCATTAATTTTTAAAACGTTGTTTTGTAATGTAAAGATAGTCAATGTTAGGCATCAGGTGCTTTTCTTTCGACTATTTCTTGGTGAATCTGTGAAATAAAGGCTGCTTTGTCCATCATACCCAAATCTCCTTTACCCTGTCTTCTGATAGATAATTGGCTTTCTGAAGCCTCTTTCTCGCCTATCACTAACATATAAGGTACTTTCATCATTTCGGTATCACGTATCTTCTTACCAATTTTTTCATTGCGGTCATCGATCTCGGCACGCACTCCAGCTTTACGTAATTCAGCCAATACTTCTTGTGCATAAGGCATGAACTTATCGCTAATTGGTAAAATCTTAGCTTGTAATGGAGCCAACCAAACAGGGAACTTACCCGCATAATGCTCAAGTAAGAAACCAATAAATCGTTCATGTGTTCCCAATGGTGCACGGTGAATGATTAACGGTGTTTCTGGTTCGTTGTCTTTATTTGTAAAGCTTAGATTAAATCTTTTTCCTTGTGCAAAATCTACTTGATTCGTTGCTAAAGTGAACTCACGACCAATAATACTCCAAATTTGAACGTCAATTTTTGGTCCGTAGAAAGCCCCTTCATCCTGCACTTCTACAAATGGCGTACCTGTTTCTATTAAAACTTGACGCACCATTTCTTCGGTTTCTTTCCACAATTCAGGTTCGTTGATATATTTCTGACCCAATTTAGCTGGATCATGTAAGCTCAAACGCATTACGTATTTATCGATACCAAAAATATTGAAGTACTTCAAGTACATTTCATTCACAGCTCTAAATTCTTGTGCGAACTGCTCTTTGGTACAATAGATATGCGCATCATTCATATGCAAACAACGGACACGCATTAAACCAAATAATTCACCAGACTGCTCATATCTGTAACAAGTACCATACTCTGCAAGTCTTAGTGGCATGTCTTTGTAGCTCTTTGGTTCTGCATCAAAAATTTTATGGTGATGCGGACAGTTCATCGCTTTCAAGTAATATTTTGTGCCATCCAATTCCATTGGAGGGAACATACTATCTTGGTAATAAGGCAAGTGACCACTCGTGATATACATACTCTCCTTTGCAATATGTGGCGTGACCACACGCTTATACCCAGCAGCTTCTTCGGTCTCTTTTGCAAGTCTTTCTAATTCTTCAATGATAATTGTGCCGTTTGGCATCCACAAAGGCAAACCAGGTCCAACATCATCATCCATGGTATAGATGCCTAATTCTTTTCCTAATTTTCTATGGTCTCTTTTCTTTGCTTCTTCTAATAAAAGCAAATATTCATCTAATTCTTTTTGGTTAGGGAAAGTCACACCGTAAACACGGGTCAACATTTTATTCTTCTCGTCTCCTTTCCAGAAAGCACCCGCAATATTGGTAATTTTGATGGCCTTAATGGCGCCAGTATTAGGGATATGCGGCCCACGACATAAATCAGTAAACTGACCTTGGGTATAAAAAGTAATCGTCCCGTCTTCCAAACCAGACAATAAGTCTAATTTATATTCATCCCCTTTTTCTGTAAAATAAGCAACAGCTTCCGCCTTGGTCATCTCCTTACGGATATACGCATTGGCTTGTTTTGCCAACTCGTTCATTTTCTTTTCAAGTAAAATAACATCTTCTTCCTTGATACTCTTACCCCCTAAATCGATATCATAATAAAAGCCTTTATCCAAAGCTGGTCCAACCCAAAATTTAGCCCCTGGGAACTGCATTTCAACAGCCTCCGCCAATAAATGTGCAGAAGAATGCCAAAAGGTATTTTTGCCCTCATTGTCATCCCAGGTAAATAATTTTAAAGCCGCATCTTCATTGATAGGACGCGTTGCATCCCAAACCTCACCATTCACTGAAGCTGCTAATACTTTCTTTGCTAAACCCTCACTGATGGATTTTGCGATACCTAAAGCAGTGATACCTTTTTCATAGGATCTAACTGCGCCGTCCGGAAATTGAATTTGAACCATGTTTGTACTAATAAATATATGGTGGCAAAGATAACAAAAAAAAGGAAGCTTGTTTATACTTAGATTAATACTTAAATTTAAAGTTCTAATAAAACTATGGCAAGGACAACCCTACTCCTAATTTTTTGTGTCATTTCACTCCAATTAGCCGCCCAAAATTTGACTGGGCGCTGGGTGGGTAGCTTTATAGCCAATGAGGATGCCTTAATCAATAACTATGCTTACCAAATTGAATTAAAGGAAAATAGCAGTCATCAAATTTCTGCTCAAACCATCACCCAAAAAGCAGACCAGTTTTATGCAAGTGCCTTTGCAAGAGGTAGTCATAGTTTAAAAACCAATTTAGTACAGATAACTGAAACAAGTTTTGACCAAATTAAAATGGCTAACCAACTTGAAGCCTGTTTAATGACGAATTTTTTAACCTACAAAAACATTGATGGACATGAAATTTTGGAAGGGACTTATATGTCTACTTCGTTAAATGGAAAAAGAAATTGTGGTAGTGGAAAAATTTTTTTAGAAAAAGAAGCCAGCCTTTTAAGTGTTTCAAAAAATAAGAAGGAAAATAAAGTAGCTTCGAATACGCAATATGTAAATGTGGATTCGCAGAAGTCAATTAATAAATTAAACTCGACTAAAATAAACACTTCAAATAAGGATGTATCAGGCATGACTTCTTCAAAAATTAGGATATCGAAAGCCCCTGATACAAAAGGCATAACGAGCAATGTAAACCCTTCAATCAAAAGCAAAGATTTAGATGAATTAAAAACAAGCACTTTCAATAATAAACAAATTATTGAAACACCATCAAAACCATCATCAGAGATAGATACAGACGAAGTTATTGAAGAAAATACAATTAGCTCAGCCAGCGCCAATAAACAAAATATAAACAATAATACTCCCATCAATTTACCATGGGTATTAGTTGGAAGAGAAAATAAATTAGTCAAAAAAATTATTACAAAAAACAAGAAAGTAAGTATTGACTTATTCGATAATGGAACGATTGACAACGACACAATTATTGTGTATGACAACAAACAGTTAATAGTCAATAAAAAAAGATTAAGCTATAAATCTATTCACTTAGAATTTGATTTTACAGATAATATGAGAGAACACGAAGTGATAATTGTTGCCCATAATATGGGATCTGTTCCTCCAAATACAGCACTACTTTTATATAAAGATGGGAAGAGCAGACAAGAGTATTTCATCACATCTACTAATAAGATTAATGCTAAATTATTGATTGTGTATGAGCCCGATAAATCGGATTAAAACCACTTATTTTAATTCTTGTAATACCTGATTTGCTTCATAAATCACATTATCCTCCTGTTGATAAGGATTTTTCGATTTTTTATTTAGACCAATCCATTGATTATCCGATGCGTCAGAAAAGATGTATATAGTTTGTTTTTTATAACCAATCGTTGCTAATAATTCAATCATATGCCTGCTCAACATTTGAGCCCCCATCACACGCTCTTCCGGGCTAGATTCCATTAGTATAGCAGTCATTTCGAATTGGACATTGCTTAATCCTTGTATGGCATTACTTTGTGTAACTGTATCCTTTGACCTAATTTGTTGTGTCAAACTATCTGCCAATTGTATCATATTTGAGCCATAAACTTGTAAATCGACCGTATCTTTTTCTAGTAAATGCGCCATCACCGCAAAATACTGGTTCAGTATAGGCTGAATTTGTTGATCTAAACTTGGATCTTGTCTTTTCTCTTCAAATTTTGTAGACACATTGTCAATCGGCTCAGGAGCTTGCTCACCACAAGCTAAGAAAGTCGCAATAAAAATGAAAAAAAGAAGTCTTTGCATAGAGATTTTTTTCAAAATTATGTATAAATAGCCACTACAACGCAGTAACTTTGCGCACTGAATTGAAATTATATGTTAATAGGATTACAAAATGTGACTTTTGAATTTGGCGCCAGAGCAATCGTAACGGATGCCACATGGCATATACAGCCAGGCGAAAGAATTGGATTAATTGGATACAATGGAACCGGTAAGTCAACCCTATTAAAATTATTAGTTGGTCAATATACCCCTTCAAAAGGTACTGTAGAAAAAGGAAAAGATACCACCATCGGCTACCTGCATCAGGATTTATTGAGTTTTGATACGAGTGAAACGATTACTGAAGTGGCTTTGGGTGCTTTTGAAAGAGTGCGTGAATTAGAAAAAGAAATTGAAAAACTTGGAATAGAATTAGAAGCAAATCCAGAGGATAATGATATCTTAATTAAATATACAGACGCCTTACACGAAATAGATGTGTTGGATGGTTACAATATTGAACACAAGGCTGAGGAAGTTTTACACGGTCTTGGCTTTACGAACAAGGATTTAACACGCCCCTATAAAGAATTTAGTGGCGGATGGAGAATGCGTGTATTGTTGGCTAAGATGATCTTACAAGCACCTGATGTGTTATTATTGGATGAGCCTACTAACCACTTGGACTTGCCGAGTATCGAATGGTTAGAGAAATATTTATTACACTATAAAGGCAGTGTCGTGATTGTGAGTCACGATAAATTCTTCTTGAATAAAATGGTGAATAAAATTGTTGAAGTATACCAACAACAATTGAACTTTTATACGGGCGATTATGAATACTATGAGGTAGAGAAAGTACAACGTGTGGAGATCCAACAAAGGGCATTTGAAAACCAACAAGATTATATCCGTCAACAAGAAAGATTCATTGAAAGGTTTAAAGCCAAAGCTTCTAAAGCTGCACAAGCTCAATCCATTCAAAAAAGATTGGACAGATTAGAAGTAATTGAAGACGTACAAATTGAAAGACCAAATATTAGAATCAATTTTGCTGTAGATAAAACGCCAGGAAAAGTATTGGTTGACTTAAAAGGTATTAGTAAAAGCTACCCTACTTTAACGATTTTAGATAATGCTTTTGCAGAGATAGAAAGAGGTGATAAAATTGCATTGATTGGCGCAAATGGCAAGGGAAAATCTACACTTTTAAGAATAGTAGCAGGTATGGAAAGCTATGAAGGAGAAAGGGTTTGGGGACATAATGTTGATGAAAGTTTTTATGCACAGCACCAATTAGAATCCTTGAACTTAAATAATACTATTTTACAAGAAGTGCAAGAATGTGGTACTAAGAAAACCGATTTAGAATTAAGAGCTTTATTAGGTTGTTTCTTATTTGGCGGAGATGAAATTGATAAAAAAATCAGGGTACTAAGTGGAGGTGAGAAAGCTAGAGTTGCATTAACAAAAACCATCATTAGCAAGGCGAACTTCTTGATGTTGGATGAGCCTACCAACCACTTAGATATGGCTACTGTTGAACTTTTAGCAGAAGCATTAACTAAATATGACGGCTCTATTATTTTAGTAAGTCACGACCGTTATTTCATTTCCAAAACTGCCAATAAGATCTGGGAAATTGAAGATGAAAAAATAATTGAATTCAAAGGAGATTATGCAGAATGGGTTGCATGGAAAGAAAGAATGGCTAAGCAAAAAGCGGCCAATCCAGAAGCTGCAAAGCAGACCCCAAAACCAGTTGAAAAAAAAGTTGAGCCAGTTATAGCAGAAGTAAAAACTGGCCCAATAGATAAGGAACATCAAAAACTGTTACAAAAACTACAAAAACAGATTGCTCAATTAGAAGAAAAAATGGGGCAAACACAGTCTGCATTAAAATCAATTGAATTAAAAATGGCTGACCCATCTATTTATTCAGATATCGCTAGTTTTCAATTGATAGAAAAAGAGTATCAATTAAAGCAGCAAGAGTTGAAACGCATGAACCAAGATCACGATCAGTTATTTAGTGAATTGCTAGAATTAGAAGCAAAATAATTTCAATAAAAGCACCGCAATCGATTGATATCTCAAGGTTTTCTACAAACGACTGTTAGGTTATTTGTACTATTTTGTATTCATCAAAGTAGATTCATAATCTGTGTATAAAATCAATGGATAATTGATTTCAAATGATTAAATTTGGGGCTCCGTTCTTTCGGTAACCAATTGATTTATTCTTGTAAATCAATACATTAAATGACAAATTGAATCAACATGTCTACTAAAAAAGTAAGCAAAATTGCTGTTTTAACATCTGGTGGAGACGCCCCCGGTATGAATGCCGCTATCAGAGCTGTTGTTAGAACGGGTTTATACCATGGTTTAGAAGTATTTGGGGTTACTAGAGGATATAATGGAATGATAGAAGATGACATTTTTCAAATGGATTCAAAGTCTGTTGCCAATATCATCCAAAGAGGTGGTACTATTTTAAAAACAGCAAGAAGTAAAGAGTTTTTCGAACCTGAAGGACGTAAGATCGCTTACGAAAATCTTAAAAAAAGAGGCATTAATGGCATCGTTGTCATTGGTGGAGACGGAAGCTTTAAAGGGGCACAAAAATTCAGCAATGAATTTGACATCCCTTGTATTGGTTTACCTGGTACAATTGACAAAGATATAGCTGGTAGTGACTTTACCATTGGTTTTGATACTGCCGTAAATACAGCTGTTGAAGCAATAGATAAAATCAGAGACACTGCAGACGCACATGATCGTTTATTCGTAGTTGAAGTAATGGGACGCGATGCAGGCTATATTGCTTTACATAGTGGTATTGCAACTGGCGCTGAAAATATCTTGATACCTGAATCAAAAACAGATATGGAAGCCTTAGTCGCAAATTTGACTGAGAAAGAGAAACGTAAAAAATTAGTGAACCTTATTGTGGTTGCCGAAGGTGATGAATTTGGCGGCGGTAATCAAGTGGGTGACTATTTAAAATCAAAATTACCGAATGCAGATATTCGTGTTTGTATTCTAGGTCATATACAAAGAGGTGGTGCACCAACCTGTTTAGATCGTTTGATCGCTAGCAGAATGGGTTACCATGCTGTTGAATGTTTAATCGGCGGAAAACATAATGTGATGGTTGGTATTGAAGACAATAAAATGAAATACACCCCATTAGACAACGCTGTTAAAGCAAAACAAAAAATCTCAGAAGAGTGGCTTAAGATTGTAAAAATCTTAGCTAGCTAATAAATCATAAAGAAAAAACAACCCCAATAAAAACAATGAGTCAGTCCACTTACAAACAAAAACACCACAAAACTAAAATCGTTGCAACCGTAGGTCCAGCTTGCGAAACCTATGACCAATTAAAAGCTTTAGTAATTGCAGGTGTGAATGTATTTCGATTAAATTTTTCTCATGGAAGCCATGAAGACAAAAAGAAAATCATTGACAATATTAGAGGTATCAACAAAGAATTAAATTGTTCAGTAGCAATTCTAGGTGACTTACAAGGTCCTAAATTAAGAGTTGGCGAAATTGAGAATAACAGACTTGAAGTAAAAGAAGGCGATATCTTAACATTCACTAATACTAAATGTATAGGCACTTTAGAAAAGATTTATGTATCCTACCCTAACCTTGCTGGCGACGTAGTAGTGGGCAATACGATCATGATTGACGATGGTAAGATTGAAGTTATAGTGCACAGTGTTGAATCAAATGGGGATGTAAAAGTAAAAGTTACTTTAGGTGGAATTATCTCTTCAAAAAAAGGGGTAAACTTACCAGATACTAAAATCTCATTACCTGCATTGACAGAAAAAGATTTAGAAGATGCTGCTTTCATTATCAAAGAAGAATTAGACTGGGTTGCATTGAGCTTTGTGAAACGTGTGGCTGATATTGAAATGTTAAGAGCCATCTTAAATGAACATAAGAGCAAATCAAAAATCATCGCTAAAATCGAAATGCCAGAAGCATTAACGAATATCCGTGATATTATTATTGCTAGTGATGCAATCATGATTGCACGTGGTGATTTAGGGGTTGAATTACCAGTTGAAAAAATTCCATTGATTCAAAAAGAATTGATTAGAAAATGTATCCATAGAGCGAAGCCAGTTATTGTGGCAACTCAAATGATGGAATCCATGATTGATAGAGTGAAACCAAACCGTTCTGAAATCACTGACGTTGCAAATGCAGTGATTGAAGGTGCTGATGCGGTTATGTTGAGCGGTGAAACAGCAACTGGTCAATTCCCAGTATTGGTGATAGAAACAATGCGTAAGATTATTTCTGAAGTAGAAGAAAATGGATACAAATACAATCGTTCAGAAGATTTAAAACCACAACCTCACTCACCTTCTTTCACAAGTGATGCGGTTTGTTATAATGCTTCTAAATTATCTGAAGATAGTAATGCACACGCATTAGTAGGTATGACACAAAGCGGCTATACTGCTTTCATGTTGAGTAGCTTCCGTCCAAAATCTCCACTATTCATCTTCACAAAAGAACAAAGCCTAGTGAATCAGTTATCACTTAGCTGGGGTGTAAAAGCTTTCTATTATAATAAAGAAGAAAGCTTAGATGCGATTATTACTGATCAAATCCAATTTTTAAAAGAGAAAGGTTTTGTAAATACAGGAGATATTGTGGTAAACACAGGTAGTACTCCAATTGAATTACACTTACCAACAAATATGATTAAAATCAATAAAGTTGATTAAATAATTTAAAGGCCTCATTATTGAGGCCTTTTTTATAACTTTAATACTCAATTTATAAAAGACGTATATGCTTGAATCATTTGAAAAAATTCCAGTTAAGATCTATAAAGATGTAGCTACTGGATCGAATGCTGTTGCTGCACAAATTGCAAAATTGATAAAAGAAAAACAAGCACAAAATTTACCCTGCGTTTTAGGTATGGCAACTGGTGCTACACCAATCTTACTATATAAAGAATTAGTTAGACTATATAAGGAAGAAGGATTGAGTTTCAGCAATGTTATTACAGTGAATTTAGATGAATACTACCCTATTCCAAGAGATGCTTATCAAAGCTATTGGAGTTTTATGCATCGACACCTTTTTAACCATGTTGATATTGATCCAAAAAATATTCACCTTCCAAATTCAGAATGGAGCAAGGAAGAATTAAAAGAAAAATGTGTTGCTTACGAACAAACAATTGAGAAATTAGGAGGTATTGATTTACAAATTTTAGGAATAGGTAAAAATGGACATATTGGATTTAATGAACCAGGCTCAAGTTTCAATTCAAAAACTAGAGTGATTCATTTAGATCAACTCACTAGAATGGCCAATGTGTATGAATGGCATGAATTAAACAAAGTGCCTAAACTTGCTATCACAGTGGGTATCAGCAGTATCATGAAAGCTAAAAAAATTGTATTGCTTGCTTGGGGCAACAAAGCCGAAATCGTTTCAAAAGCCATTGAAGGAGATGTGACTGAACAAATTCCAGCAACAGTATTGCAAAATCATGATGATTGCACTTTTGTGATTGATGAGTTAGCCGCAACTGAATTAACTAGAAATAAATCACCATGGTTAACAGGCGCCAATGACTGGACACCACAAATGATTAAAAAAGCGGTAATCGGTTTAGCATTGAAATTAAATAAAACTGTTCTTAGCTTAACAGCAGATGATTATAAAGAAAACAGTTTGTCTGATTTATTGGTGATCAAAGATTCTGTTTACGATATTAATTTACAGGTATTTTATATGTTACGTGATTCTATCACTGGATGGCCAGGCGGTAAACCAAATGCGGTGATACCAGCACACCCAGAACGTAGCGAACCACATAGTAAGAAAGTATTAATCTTCTCCCCACATCCAGATGATGATATCATTAGCATGGGTGGAACATTTATGCGCTTACATGATCAAGGACATGATGTACATGTAGCCTACCAAACGAGTGGCAATATTGCAGTAACCGATGAATTTGTAACAAGATTTTTGGACTTCGCCGTAGGCTTTGAAGACCTATTTGGCATCGATAATAAAAAGAGTCAAGAGATATTGACAAACGCAAGAGCTTATTTAGCTAATAAAGAGACCAATCATTTAGATAGTCCTGAAATTAGAGCTATCAAAGGTTTAATTAGAAGATGTGAAGCCAAAGCGACTTGTAGGTATGTGGGCATTGCAGAAGATAATTATCATTTTATGAACCTGCCATTTTATGAAACAGGCATGATTGATAAAAAACCAATGAGCGAAAAAGATATTGAAATCACCATGACATTATTACGCGAAATAAAACCGCATCAAGTTTATTGCGCAGGCGATTTAGCAGATCCACATGGTACACATAAAGTTTGCCTTGATGTTGTATTTGAAAGTATGCGTCGATTAAAAGCTGCTGGAGATGAGTGGGTGAATGATTGTTGGGTTTGGTTATATAAAGGAGCTTGGCAAGAATGGGATATCTCTGAAATTGAAATGGCTGTTCCAATGAGCCCAGATCAGGTATTAAAAAAGCGTTTTGGAATATTCATCCACCAGTCTCAAAAAGACAGTGTGCCTTTCCAAGGTACAGACTCTAGAGAATTCTGGCAAAGAGCGGAGATTAGGAACGCTAACACTGCCAATTTATACGCCAACCTTGGTTTAACCAAATATGCGGCTATGGAGGCCTTTGTACGCTGGCATTATTAATAAATAGGTGATTTTTAAAGTATTATTTCCCCTTTTCCTTTGGTAAAATAGTATTTTGAGGTATATTTGCACCCCTTATTGACCTGGGTTAGTAAGTGGAATGGCCCCGTAGCTCAACTGAATAGAGTATTTGACTACGGATCAAAAGGTTTCAGGTTTGAATCCTGACGGGGTCACAAAGCCCACACGAACAGTGTGGGCTTTTTCGTGCGAGGAAATGCCGAAAGCTTGCTTTTGGGCATTAACGAGAACGAAAAAGCAAAAACATCAGCACAGCTGATGTTTTTATAGGGCTTTGAGTAAGACAACTGCGAAGAGGATGTTGCGAAGCAACCATCCCACATACCTATATTTCAAACAAACGTAGTTTAATGGAAAATCATTAGAATTGTTATCTATAACACAAACAGAAACATCATCAAAATTGAGTTATAATAGTTCATTTGATATAAACAGATTGAAACAAATGCTAGATGATAATGTGAATTTTAAAGTGTCTAATAGACTTACCTTAAAGTTTGATTATTTGATTAAATAAAATCTAGTTATAAATTGTGTAAGCCCCGCCTATTTTAACAATTAGGATATATTTTTCAATCGTTTATTATTCGACTGTAATTTGAATCAAATATGTATCTTAACAGATAATAATTAAGGAATGTAATAAATAAAATCATAGCGTAAATTATAATTTTTATAAACTCTTCCCAACTTAAAAATCCATGTCTTCTCCAACACCATTTAATTGTAAAATAGAAAAATGATATTGGGAAAATGATTAATAGGTAGAATAGAATAAAAAATGTAATAAACATATACAAACTGTGCCCTATAAATTCTTTTCTAAGGAAAAAAAAGGTGCAAGACGAGAAAAATAACAGGAGAATCAAATAAATTTTTCTCCACTTAGATTTTATTATAGGTTTAAATATTCTGTCGAATTGCATATTAGTTGAGAAATTTTATATAGATGTTATTTAAAATAAACAGCTTAACTAATTAACAACTTCAATCTTCTCCACTTTTACAGGAGAATAATCAGACTTCAATACTCCATTCACTTTAATTTTATCAAAATAACACTTTGCACCAACGGCTATGTTCATGTCTTCTGTGTTTTGTAAATGAAAATGTAAATGAGCTTCAGAAGAATTCCCTGAATTTCCACACAAACCTAATAATGCTCCTGTGCTTACTTTCTGACCCTGCTTCACAACGATGGAATGTTGTTTGAAATGCGCAAAGAAAGCATATTCACCAGTAGCGGTTTTTATTATAACAGTGTTCCCTGGTATATAGATAGGATTAAGTACCCCTGGAATATTATCCTTTACACCATCCACCACTAAAACAACCTCTCCGTCACATGGCGCATATAATTCCTTACCAAAAGCATAATAGTCCTCATTAGCTTCACCTGATCCTTTATGAGTTAAGCCTTTTTCATCATAGATCAAAAAATCAAATGCATTTTTTTGAGCAACACTTTCTACATGGTAGTTTTGCTCCTTCGTATCTCCTCCCCATGTTACTGACCACTCCCCCTTAAATGGCAATTTCATTTTTGTAGTATTCCTTATAATTTCTTTTGCTTCAGTATAAGGTTTAAATAATAAACCTGCAATTTCATTTTTTGGATTCAATGTTATTGTCATAGCTAAGACTGCGTTATCAAAAGTAGTTTCGTAAAATGCGGATGCACTTTGAAGTCTAACAAACCTTATTTTCTTAATTACTCCAAATTGTGCTTTTAGCCCTACTGATACCTGAGCAAATTTATCAAGTGGTAAGGCCGCATTCATTTCCGGGGAAAACATAGAAACTATACTGTCATTTTTACTTTCATTAAAAAAAGACACAAATTTTGTTGACACTTGTTTATAGTTCGTTTTTTCAGTCTGCGAAAATGCGATATTATGTATTAAAAGAACTACTATTAAACTAAATATTTTGTTCATATTTGAAATTTAAAAGAAATTAACTAGGATGATATATTACAAATTAACTAACCAGGCAATCGCCTTCCCTTCCTTGCCCCAGGTTTTTAACCCTTTTTCGACATCAAGTGTAATCTGATTATGTTTGACATATTTGGGTTTTGTAGGCAATTTTGGAATCAAAGATGGACTAACCAACTCAAGTTTAGTAGCAAATAAAGTCAAACCTAACCTAGGAACAGCCAACCCTAGAATCATCCCAGGTAATCCATTAAAATTTTCTGGGCCACCTTTCACTAATATCTGATCTGTATAAAAAGCCACAACTACGACCGAATCATTGATCTTAGCTAAGGCTTTTTTACATTCAAAACCTGCAATATCTCTTACTTCACCTGTGATTTTCCATTGAAATTGCTTGATACTATCTTTAACTATATACTGATTTTCAAATATTCCCTTTGTCATTGTTGTTAAACCCTGACTGAAATCTTGATACACGTAATTCTGATCTGATGGCTTTAATCCATCTAACATATACTTGTTGTCGAGCATTTCTTTCTCTACTTTAAAAAGGGTACTATTATTATTAAATTCTAAAGTATAATAATCCGTTACAATTTTTGGGTAGATCTTCTTCATCTCAGTAATCCAGATATTATCGGCTCCGCCATTTTCATACAAATTCTCCATTAAGGTAACCTGTGCCACTTTTCGTTCAAAAGTCAATTTACCAGTACTAATAAATTGCTGTGCATGAATGGCCTGTGCTAGGAATAAAAAGGGAATGAAAACAAATCGATACATAAAGAAATTTTATAAGAATGAAAGTTAATGATTAATCGAAACTTGGAGGTTTGCTATTTTTAGAGAAATTATAAACAAAACCAAGTAAGAAATAACGTCTGATACCATTATTAGTTGTCTCTGATATAAAATTGCTTGATATATTTCTTCTTACATAATTATTTTGATTGAATATATCAAATACAAATAATTTTAACTCAAACTGATCTTTTTTCCCGATTACTTTACGAATTGAAGGACTTACTAAATAGATATTTCTTTGATCAGGGAAAGCAGCTGATTTTTGATAGACATTAATATCATTCTCAAAGGAAATATAGGTTTTAGCTTTCTTGAAGTTGAAGTTAAAATTGCCATAACTAGAATAAGACCAAAAGTTTGTAGTGATATTGGCTCTAATGCTAGACGTGGACTGATTATTGGTTGCCGATATTTGCCAATAGAAATTAAACCAAGTATCGCTCCAATAATTCAAATTTAAAGTATACTCTGTTCCATTATTGTCATTGATGTTTTTAACATTATTCACGAAATTAATATAACGATTAAAGTTTTTACCCGTGCGCACCCCAAGATTAACACCTTTATAGACGTCTAATCCATAGCCGATATTGATATTGTAATTAAAACTCCCATCCACATTAACGTATTTACGTATTGTACGTCCATTGGCATCCACTTGACTACTATTGGTTATTGCATTGTTCGTAGCAGTATAATTTGCATTCAAATAAATAGATCTACTTTTTAGTACTTTATAGTCACTTGCATTAAACGAGAACTTATTTGAAAACCCTTGTTGTAAATTGGCATTACCCACTGCTATATTTAAAGGATCGGAATTATCAATAATTGGCTGAATCTGCTGAAGTGTAGGGTTTGTGGTATTACCATTGTAATTAAACCTGACTTTTCTTTGTTGTTTAGGATTAAAATTTAAAGAAGCACTAGGAATAAAATTTGTAAAATTGATTGCTCTGTTT
>JACCDV010808012.1_pt1 | contig 19818 bp, 21 predicted proteins | sample 7446131 | NCBI WGS metagenome assembly JACCDV01 (sample SAMN15323448, study PRJNA562643) | freshwater metagenome | isolation source: river surface water | place: USA:Blue River Watershed | collected 2017-08-17 | reverse complement strand
TAAACCCACCGCAACAAGGTAATGGCGTCTATGCCAACTTGCCTCAACCACAAGCACCCACACTTATCAGTTGTTAAATTGTTAAAGATCAAGGGACTTAAAAACACTAGGGTTTTACCGTCACTCGTTAGCGCTTTGCGTTAACGAGGTGCGCATTATACAGACCTTTTAGAGCCCGTCAATCATAAATTTGATTTGTTTCGCGTTTATTATTGATTTAATACGTCTGCCGATTTTTCCGGCTTGCTTCGCTGTTTTTTAGCGAAGCCGCGCATTCTACATTAGCAATCCGTTTGGTCAAGACATAAACACCAGAGTTACAAAATTGTTACATTTGCGAATTTGCGTTTACCCACTTGGGCTACCACGCTAATGCCTTTGTTGAGCTGCGCGTTTCTATCGCTTACTTTTTCACTGTCCAACTTTACCCCACCCTGCTCTATGGCACGGTAAGCTTCCGAGGTGCTTTCTACTAAGCCAGCCAGTTTGAGCAACTGCGCTATGCCTATGCTGTCGCCTTCTATGCTGACACTGACTTCGGGCACATCGTCTGGAATACCGCCTTTAGCCCGCGTTTGAAAATCCATCAGCGCCTTTTCGGCATCGGCCGCACTGTGAAAACGCGCCACAATTTCTTGCGCAAACTGCACTTTAATGTCGCGCGGGTTCTGGCCAGCGGCCACGTCTGCTTTCCATGTGGCTATGTTTTCCAAAGAGGCAAACGAAAGTAATTCTATATAACGCCACATTAACTCATCGGAAATCGACATGATTTTTGCGAATATAACTTCCGGCGCCTCAGCAATGCCTATGTAATTGCCTAAGGATTTAGACATCTTATTCACGCCATCCAAGCCCTCTAACAAAGGCATGGTTAGCACACATTGCTGCGCCATACCGGCTTGCTTCTGCAGTTCGCGGCCCATCAACAGGTTGAATTTTTGATCAGTGCCGCCCAACTCAACATCGGCTTTTAAGGCAACCGAGTCGTAACCTTGCAACAAGGGGTACAAGAATTCGTGTATGGCTATCGGCTGATTGGATTTATAGCGCTTAGAAAAATCATCGCGCTCCAACATACGGGCCACGGTATGGCTAGCAGCCAACTTAAGCATGCCGGCCGCGCCTAATTCAGTTAGCCATTTCGAATTGAACACCACTTCCGTTTGTTCCGGCTTAAGGATTTTAAATACTTGTGCGGTATAGGATTTGGCATTTTCTGCCACTTGTTCGGCAGTTAAGGGTGGGCGTGTTGCACTCTTGCCGGTCGGGTCACCTATCATGCCGGTAAAATCACCAATCAAGAACAGGACGTGATGCCCCAAATCTTGGAATTGGCGTAATTTATTAATTAAAACGGTGTGACCTAAATGCAAATCCGGCGCGGTTGGGTCAAAACCAGCCTTAATACGCAATGGCTGGCCTTTTTTTAGCTTTTCTAACAATTCAGCTTCTATAAGCAACTCATCTGCGCCTCGCTTGATGGTGGCCAATTGTTGTTTGATGTCGGTATTCACGTAGTCTTATCCTTAATGAGGAAGGAAAACAGGCCTGCATTTGTGCATTTAGTTGTTCTAATTGCGTTTTCTGTTACCATCCAATAGCGCACTGTAATCAGCAATTAGGCAGCTCGCTCAGTGCATTTTTAGCCCTGCGATTGTTGCCGCCATGCAGACATTTTCGCTGCCGGCCTGCTGATAAATAAGCCGCTATTTTAACGCAAAATGAGGCCAAATTGCCTCAATAGATTAACTTCAAGCCGAACGCACCGACTAAAACACATGACACGCAAACTTTTTATTGGACTGATGTCAGGGACTAGCCTAGATGGCGTCGATGTTGCATTAGTGGCGTTTCAAGAAGAACAGCCACAGTTGCTGCATACGCACTTTTTAGCCTACCCAGCCACGCTGCGAGCGGCCGTTTTAGCCTTGCAACATCCCACAGACAATGAATTGGAAGATACCGCACTTATTAGCAATGCCTTGGCTAAGCTATACGCGCTAGCCATAGAGCAATTGCTGACTAAAGCGCGGCTCATGCCAAGCGACATCACTGCCGTTGCCTGCCACGGGCAAACCATACGGCACAGGCCGGGCTACAGTGATGGCATAGGTTTTACCCTGCAAATAGGCAATGCCGCCTTGTTAACCGAACTGTGCCAGATCACTGTGGTGTCTGATTTCAGAAGTCGCGACTTAGCAGCTGGCGGGCAAGGTGCGCCTTTGGTACCGGCTTTTCACCAGGCCATGTTTGCCGACAAACAACTCAATCGCGCCATCATTAATATCGGCGGCATCGCCAATATCACTTACCTGGCTGCCACCGAATCGCTGACTGCTGGACCGCATAATAGCGTGCTCGGTTTTGACTCCGGCCCTGGCAACATGCTGCTGGATGCTTGGATCAAGCAGCATTTAAATAAAGACTACGATGCCAACGGCGACTGGGCGAGTTCTGGGCAAACCCTGCCGGCGCTGCTCACGGATTTAATGAGCGATCCTTTCTTTGCATTAGCGCCACCCAAAAGCACAGGACGCGACCTGTTTAACCTGGCTTGGTTAGAAAAATACAGCCTAAGTTTCAGCCGAAAAAACGGCGCGATGCGACCACAAGACGTGGCCCACACCTTGGTGGATTTAAGCGCGCTATCTATTCACGCTGCGCTACAGGCGCACTGCCAACAAGTAGACGAAGTGTATCTATGCGGCGGCGGTGCGCACAATCAATTGTTGGTCAAAAAACTGCAAAGCCTGCTTGGCGCTATCCCATGCAAACCCAGCGACAGCTTGGGCATAGGCGTGGATTGGGTTGAAGCGATGGCTTTTGCCTGGCTTGCCAAGCAATGCTTGGCTAAAAAAACCGCGAATTTAGCCGCCGTCACCGGTGCCACAGGGCCACGAATATTGGGTGCCATTTACCAGCATTAGGCTGACACTGGGCAAAAAATCCGCCGGGCACGGTTTTCCCTATGCATGCCAGCCAGCGATTAACGTATAATTATTTTGACTAAATAACCACCAAGAATCTATTTTTATGAATAAACCGACTAAAGCCACGATTTCTTTCGACAACGGTGCTGCACCTATAGAATTGCCCATGCTGTCTGGCAGTCTGGGTAACGACGTGATAGACATACGCAGTCTGGGTAAGCACGGCGTGTTCACTTACGACCCGGGATTTATGTCAACGGCTGCCTGCAACTCGGACATCACCTTTATTGATGGTGATAAAGGCTTGCTTTACTACCGCGGCTACCCGATAGAACAGCTGGCCGAACATTGCAATTTCATGGAAGTGTCTTATTTATTACTGCATGGCGAACTGCCGAATACCGAGCAAAAACAACAATTCACCAGCACCATCAATGGCAGCACCATGTTGCACGATCAACTGAGCAATATTTTCCGTGGCTTTAGGCGTGACGCCCACCCCATGGCAGTTATGGTCGGGGTAGTGGGTTCATTGTCTGCCTTTTACTTCGATACCATGGACATTCGGGATGCAAAACACCGTGAAATTTCTGCGCATAGGCTATTGGCCAAAGTGCCAACCATAGCGGCGTGGAGCTATAAATACAATTTGGGTCAGCCGTTTATGTACCCGCAAAATCATTTGAATTACGCAGAAAATTTCATGCACATGATGTTTGCGACGCCCTGTGAAAAATACGTGCCTAACCCAGTCTTAGCCAAAGCCTTCGAACGCATACTGATTTTACATGCCGATCACGAGCAAAATGCCTCAACCAGTACCGTGCGTTTAGTAGGTTCCAGTGGTGCCAATCCTTATGCCTGCATTTCAGCCGGCATAGCCTCGCTTTGGGGACCGGCCCACGGCGGCGCCAATGAAGCGACGTTGACCATGTTAGAAGAAATTGGTGATGTATCTCGCATAGGCGAATTTATAAAACGCGCCAAGGATAAGAACGATACCTTCCGTCTGATGGGCTTTGGCCACAGGGTCTATCGCAACATGGACCCACGCGCCAAAATCATGCGCACCACCTGCCATGAAGTGCTGGATGAACTGGGTCTGCATGACGACCCTATGTTTAAGTTGGCCATGGAGCTGGAAAAAATCGCATTGGAAGACGACTATTTTGTCTCACGCAAACTCTATCCCAACGTTGATTTCTATAGCGGCATTGTGATGCGCGCCATGGGCATCCCTAACTCCATGTTTACGGCTATTTTTGCACTGGCCAGAACCGCCGGTTGGATAGCCCAATGGTCAGAAATGATATCCGATGAAGAGCATAAAATTGGTCGACCTAGGCAGCTGTATAAAGGAGCCGCTAGACGCGACCTGCTGCCTATAGAGCAACGTTAAGCTAACCCAGCGCTAGAATGCTGAACAATAAAAAAGCCAAGCAGATGCTTGGCTTTTTTATTTAATTGCGGACTTAAACTGAGAACGATGAGCCGCAACCACAAGTAGTGGTCGCTTGTGGGTTGCGAATAACAAATTGCGACCCTTGCAAACTGTCTTGGTAATCAATTTCCGCACCCATTAAATATTGCAAACTCATGGGATCGATCAATAAGGTCACGTTGTCTTTTTGCACTTGCGTGTCGTCATCGTTCACTTCTTCTTCAAAGGTAAAGCCGTATTGAAAGCCAGAGCAGCCACCACCGCTAACAAACACGCGTAATTTTAGGTCGGGCGACCCTTCCTCTTCTATCAACTCTTTTACTTTTTTTGCCGCGTTATCGGTAAAAACCAGCGGTGCAGGCATTTGCGCTAAATCAGCGTCTTGCATATCGGTTACAGTGCTCATCTCATACTCCTAAATTTCCAAATAAATCGTGGCTATACCAACTAGCCCATACTTAAACCTTAGTCTTGACTAGTGGCCGACGTCTTCCAATACCGGCAGGTGTTCGCCTAAATAAACCAATTTACCCTCTATGACCGCGCCAGTATGCATTTCTAAGGATTTGTAGTTTACGTCCCCTTTGATGCTGGACTTGGCTTGCAGTTCAATAAACTGAGCGGCTTTAACATTGCCTATCACTTTACCATTGATTACGATTTTAGAGGCGGTAACCGAGCCCTCTATGCTGCCATGCTCACTTAAAATAAGCGTGCTGGCTTGATCAGCGGATTCGGTGACATTGCCTTTAATCTGACCATCCACACGCAGGCCACCGGAAAAATGAATATCGCCCTCTACGCGCGTATCCGCACCAATTAGCGTGTCAATGCTATTTTGTACCCGATTACTTTTCTTAAAAAACATAGTCTATTCCCATTTTAATTACTTAAGCTTGTTTACATTTTATGCTGAAATGGCCTACCTAAAACGCTTCTTGTTACCCAGCATGTTTTTATAAAACAATAAGTCTTCTTTAACCCTCATGTTTTCATCTTGCACAAGGTTTAACTCTTTATCCAGATTACGTTGCGCCGCTTGCTCAATTTGCAACTGCCGCTCCAATTGAATCACTTTGGTTTGCAAACTTTGGCTTTCAAAAGTGGCTTGCTTTAATTTCTCGGCTAAATTTTCACCTGCGGTGAATTGCCTGTAGGCCACAAAATACCCCAGCGCAATAAATAAAGCCGCCAAGCCCCACTGAAAATACCAAGGCCGTTGCGAACGAACTGCCACTTGCTTCGCGGTTAAACCAAAATGCCTACGTATCCTTCTTCTAACGGGCTTCATGTGTGTCTTATGTAGGCTAACTACGGTAAAAGCGGAACAAGGTCTAAGCCGGTGTTCTCAGGCAAACCAAATAGAATATTCATGTTCTGTACGGCTTGGCCAGCAGCCCCTTTAACCAAGTTGTCTTGCACCACCACCAGCGTCAAATAACCCGCCTCCTGTTTATGCAGGGCGATGCGAATTTGATTGGAACCGCGCACAGAGCGGGTTTCAGGCAACATGCCGGCCGGCAACACATCAACAAAGCGTTCGTTCTTATAGCGATTTTCAAACAATGTTTGCAAATCGAGCGCCTGTGCTTGGTCCGACAGTTTAACGTATATGGTGGTGAGCATGCCCCGTATCATAGGGATTAAATGCGGCACAAAGATAAATTGCAGCGCTTTGCCAGTTAACTGGCAAAGTTGCGCGTGAATCTCCGGGTGATGCCTATGGCCACTGAGCCCATAGGCCTTCATGTTGTCACTGGATTCTGCAAACAAGGTCGCTACCTCGGCTTTCCTACCTGCGCCGGATACCCCAGATTTGGCATCCGCGATGATAGGTGCGCTCAAATCAAGCAAGCCTTGTTCTAACAAAGGTGCCAAACCAAGCAACACGGTGGTTGGATAACAGCCGGGGTTGCCGACAATATTGGCCGACTTAATCTTATCCCGGTACAACTCTGGTATGCCATACACGGCTTCTTTTAATAGCGATGGGCAAGCATGCGGCATTTTGTACCACTGCTCAAAAACAGCCGTGTCTTGCAGACGGAAATCGGCCGCTAAGTCTATGACCTTAACCTTGGCATCCAACAATGCCTGCGCCTGACTCATCGCCACCCCATGCGGGGTAGCAAAAAACACCACATCGCACTGGTCTAAATTAGCTTGCGCGGGGTCAGAGAACTTTAAATCCACGTAAGAGCGCAAACTAGGAAACATATCGGCAACCGCTAGCCCCGCTTCGCCCCTGGAGGTAATGGCGGTAAGACTGGCATTGGGATGTAAGCTTAATAGCCGTAACAACTCAACACCGGTATAGCCGGTGCCACCAACGATGCCTATTTTTAATTTTTTATTGTTCACTTTAATATCACTCATAGCGCCATGATAACAAAACTTGCTGCCAAACAAACTGATCCAGTCAAAATTGTCAGCAAAATAAAAAAGGCCGCAAACGCGGCCTTTTTGTTTCTCAAGCGCTGAATATAAATATTAGCGTTTAGAGAATTGTTTACGACGACGTGCTTTACGGAAGCCGACTTTTTTACGCTCAACTTCACGGGCATCGCGTGTTACGAAACCAGCGTTTGATAAAGCGCTTTTTAAGTTAGCATCGAAATCAATCAAAGCACGAGTAATACCATGACGCACCGCACCGGCTTGGCCAGATTCACCACCACCAATCACGTTTACCATGATATCGAAACTGCTTAGATTGTTAGTCAACTCTAGTGGTTGACGTAAAATCATACGCGCTGTTACACGTGAAAAATACTCATCAACAGGCTTGTCATTTACAACGATGTTGCCTTTACCTGTTTTCAAAAACACGCGCGCTACTGAACTTTTGCGGCGGCCTGTACCATAATTATATTTACCGATCATCTTTATACCCTTAGATTTTCAATTCTTGCGGTTGTTGTGCCGCGTGGTCATGCGTACCGCCTGCATACACCTTCATTTTTTTGATCATTGCATAACCTAAAGGACCCTTAGGTAACATGCCTTTTACTGCTTTCTCTAAAGCACGGCCTGGGAAACGGTCTTGCATTTTGGCAAAAGTAGTGGTGCTGATGCCGCCTGGATAACCAGAGTGACTATGGTAAAGCTTACCGTCTGCTTTGTTACCCGTCACTTTTAATTTGTCGGCATTAATCACAACAATGTAATCACCGGTATCAACGTGAGGCGTATAAATAGTTTTATGTTTACCGCGTAAACGGTGCGCAACTGCACTGGCTAAACGGCCTAGCACTAGATCCGTGGCATCAACCACAAACCAATCGCGCTTCACTTCATGAGATTTTGCTGAGAAGGTTTTCATTGTCTTATCAATACTATGGCTAAAAAAATTAAGAGGCGGATTTTATGCTGAAGCGAAGCAGTTTGTCAAACATTATGTGCAGCATAAACGGGAATAATTGCAATTAACTTCATTACAGGGATTATTCTGCTCATATTTTAGCGTAAAGCACGCCAACAAGCCGGCTTTTAAGACCTCCTTAGCTAAATTAAGCGCCATAAATTATAGGCTTTTAATGGCTTATGCTAGGATGACCAAGTCATGATACATGCAGCAAAATTCGCGATCCGCCCATTTAAAACTTGAGTCCTTGCCCATTGCGCTTTTTTTTACTGTTACTGCTAGCCATCTACAGCCAACTCAGCCACGCCATAGGCTTAGCCGATCTTGAGCTTAAATCCCATTTAGGCGAAACGCTGCGGGCGCAATTAGCGGTTTACGACATGCCGCTTAATGCTGATCCGGCTTGCTTTAGCGTAGTCGACATGACAGAAACAAGCACGCCACAAAAAATCCAAATTAGCCTACAAGCCAACGGTGACAAGGCTCAACTTACGCTGACCAGTGCCGATCTGCTGTTTGATCCCATCATCAGTTTACGGCTTAGTTTTGCCTGCGACCCCAAATTAGAGCGCGACTATACCTTATTACTAGACCCCGCCCCTTACCAAGAAGTGAGCAACAAGCAACCCTACATTGAGAGTGGATCGACCGCATCCTATCAAGCAACTAGTGTAGGGGCTGTAAGCAAAAAATCCGTAAAAATTAAGCCCAGCAATCCCGGCACCAATCGCGCTAAACTTGAGTCCAGCAAAAGCAATCCGGTTAATGACAAGCACTGGGAGAGCAGTATCGATGAAAAATTACTGGCGGCGTATACCGGCAAGCCTAGCAAAGAGCTGCCCAGCCCTAGCCTAGCTAGCAAGGCCAAAGTCGCCAAGCCAGCAGCACTGGTCATTTCTGCTGCCGCGCCCTTACAGTCGCAAGCGGCGGCTGGGCTCAGCTTACGTTTAAGCAAAGCCATCGATTACAACCGGCCGCCGGCCTCGCCAGCGGCTACGGCTGACATGGATGAAAGCACGGTAATGGCTAAGCGATTAGCCCACATGGACAGTCAAATTAAAGCGCTGCAGGAACGCAACCGCTTATTGCAAGTTGAAGCAGCAATACACCAACAAAAAAATACCTACCCCAGCTTGCCGCTAGCGTTAACGGCCGCATTCGTATTGGCTGTATTGGGGCTGGCTTGGTGGTTAAGGAAGCGCTTCCTGTCTCGCCAAGTCGGCGCTGAGCCAGTTTACACTGGGCTAAAATAGGCAGCTTTAAACAGAAATTAGCATGCCTGCCGTGCTTGATTCGGGATTCCGCCATTAAAGAAAACCCTGCCAGACGCGGTCGATGACGCAGGCTGGGATTTTTCAGAGTCAGGCACTAAAGCCGACGGCAAGTAAGCCATGGTCACCTGCCGGTGACTGTTAAGTAAAATAATAGTGCGCCACCAGCCCGGCAAACACGGAAAAGCCAAACCAATTGTTGTGTAAAAAGGCTTGAAAACACAGGGCTTTTATACGCTGCCGTATTAAGAAATAATGCCGTAGTGCCACCCCAGCCGCCAATACTAAACCCAAGTAGTAGTAATACCCCAAGTTGGCCAACTGCCCGGCCCACGCCAGTAGTATCAAGCTCAATGCATAGCAAATCATGACCGCCAGCACATCAAATCGGCCAAAGGTGATAGCCGAGGACAAAATACCAATTTTTAAATCGTCATCACGGTCCACCATGGCATACTCGGTGTCGTAGGCAATGGCCCAAAAAACATTAGCCAGCAACAAAACCCAAGCCACGGCCGGTACGCTGTTATTGCTAGCGGCAAACGCCATGGGGATGCCCCAGGCAAAGGCGATGCCAAGGTAAGCTTGCGGTATCGCTAGAAAGCGTTTGGTCCAAGGGTAAGTCATGGCCAAAAATAAGGCCACTAGCGATAAGGCTATGCTTAAGCGATTCAAGGCGCAAACCAAAGCAAAAGCCACTAAGCTTAATGCCGCTGCCAATAGCAAAGCTTCTTTCTTGCTCACTTCTTGTTTCGCCAAGGGGCGATTTTTCGTGCGCTCAACCAGCCCATCGTATTCGCTGTCAGCAAAATCATTCATCACGCAACCGGCGCTGCGCATAAGCACCGTACCGCTGACAAATACCAGCAGCAACAGCCAAGTAGGCTGTCCTTGATTAGCCATCCACAAGGCCCACAAGGTAGGCCACAACAAGAGCAATATGCCTATGGGTTTATCCAAGCGCATTAAGCGGTGGTAGGCATCTAATTTTTTTACTAAGCTTGCTTTAATCATGATTCATGCGCCCCACCAACTGAGGCAAAAACACCTCGGTCACCATAATCTTTGCCTTGTGCAAACGAAAAACCGAACGGCGCGCCCATACATAAGCCGGTTTAATGCTAGCTTCAGTGCCGGCATGATTTATATCAACACAGTGGGATAAAGCATGCCGATATAAGTCATGCTGGGCATGCAATTTTTGATAGCGTAAGGCGCTGCGTTTGACTTGTGGGTTAGCAAACAAAGCCTCACCTAGCGGCTTATTACCCAGCTGGCGCAAGCCTAACCAAGGACCACGCAAACTGCTAAATGGCAATACACTGTGGGCAAACACCAGGGGCTTTTTATGGCCCATCAACAGCACATTCCGCACCAATGCCGTCTGCCTAAAAACCAAACTCAACCCGGGCATTTCATCCAAAAAAGCTCGGCCATGGCTGACCGACAAAGGCTGCACAGAAAAATCATCAAAGCCTTGTTTTAATCGCGCCGTCAGTGATCCCTTGTCGCTTAATGCAGGGCGGTATGGCCCACTTAATAGCGGCTTTTTAAGCCAACGAGCGCGCTTATTTTGCATAAAATGGGTTGGGATTTAGGCTGTACACAGAAAAATTATGACACATAAACTTAAGAATAAAGTGGCGTGGGCAAACAAACACAGCGGCTAAACCTACACTTTCACCAATTCATCGGCGCTGCCTAACCATCGATTAAGGTGCTGCTCTGCCGCCACTGGATAATCCCGCAACAAGGCATCTGCTTGCTTTTTGGCGTAGTGCAATAAGTCGGCATCGCGGTCCAAATCGGCTATTTTCAACATGGGCACGCCACTTTGGCGTAAGCCTAAAAACTCGCCTGGGCCACGTAAATTAAGGTCGGCCTGGGCAATGGCAAAGCCATCATTGCTCTCATAGATAACTTTTAATCGGGCGCTGGCCATGTCAGACAGCTTATTTTGATAAAGCAATATGCAGGTGCTTTTAGCCGCCCCTCGCCCGACGCGACCACGCAGTTGATGCAACTGGCTTAAACCCATGCGTTCGGCGTGCTCTATGACCATTAAATTCGCATTGGGCACATCTACACCCACTTCCACCACGGTGGTGGCCACCAGCAACTGTATGCGACCGGCACTAAATTCCGTCATCACCGCTTGTTTTTCTGCTGGCTTGAGCCGGCCGTGCACCAAGCCTATGGACAATTCGGGGAAGATGGATTGCATCAAGGTGAAGGTGTCGTTGGCGGTGGCTAATTGCAACGCTTCCGATTCTTCAATTAATGGGCACACCCAATACGCTTGATGGCCTTGCGCACAGGATTCCCTAACCCGCTGCAAAATTTCATCACGGCGTGCATCGGACACCAACTTGGTCACGATAGGCGTGCGGCCTGGTGGCAATTCATCAATTACGGACACGTCTAAATCCGCGTAATAGCTCATGGACAAGGTGCGCGGTATGGGCGTGGCGCTCATCATCAACTGGTGGGGTTCAGGCTGGCCTTTTTGCCGCAACGCCAAGCGTTGTTGCACGCCGAAACGGTGTTGCTCATCAATGATAGCCAACCCCAATTGTTTAAATTGCACCGCGTCTTGAAACAAGGCATGCGTACCCACCACCAATTGCGCACTGCCATTGGCAATGGCCTGCATGGCTAAGTCGCGTTCTTTTTTCGATTGGCTGCCGGTTAACCAAGCGATGGCTATACCCAGCGGCTCAAGCCAACCCAGCATTTTTTGATAATGTTGCTCGGCAAGAATTTCCGTGGGCGCCATCAAGGCCACCTGCCAACCGCTTTCTATCGCTTGCAATGCCACCATACAAGCGACGATGGTTTTACCGCTGCCGACATCACCCTGCAGCAAGCGCTGCATAGGGTGCGCCAAGCTCAAATCACGCTCAATTTCCAGTGCGACTTTTTGCTGGGCCTGCGTCAGGGCAAATGGCAACCGCTTAAGTAGGGCCGAAACCAACCGTTTGGATGGCGCAAATTTTGGCGCATCCACGCTACGACGGCGCGCGTAATGTTTGCGCATGGACAGTTGTTGCGCCAGCAGTTCGTCTAGGGCTAAACGACGCCAATGCGCCGTGGATTTATTCGCTAAAGCAAACACATCGGCATCGGCTGCCGGGTTATGCAAGGCCTGCAAACTGTCGGCAAAACTGGGTAAATTTAAGGCCAGATAGAGACTGGCTGGCAGCGTCTCGGCCAAGGCATCTTGCTTTAAAGCAATGGCTAAAGCCTTGCGCAAACTGGCTTGGGTCAAACCCGCGACGGTGGGATAGACCGGTGTTAAGGTTTGCGCCACGCTCGTTGTTTCGCCCACCGCCTTGCAGCTGGGGTGCACCATTTCGTAGCCAAAAAACCCGCTGCGCACTTCACCGTACACCCTGAGTTTTTTACCCACTTTTAGCGCCGCTATTTGGCTAGGGTAAAAATGCAAAAAGCGTAAGCTAAGCTGCCCACTGGCATCTTCTAATCTCGCCAGTAAGGCTTTGCGAGGTTTATAACTGACCTCAGCATGCACAATCTCGCCTTCCACCTGCACCGACTCACCCACGCGTAAATCACGCACGGCGGTGATGTGAGTTTCGTCTATATAACGCAGTGGCAAATGCAGCAATAAAGCTTGCACCGAGTGCAGGCCAAGCTTACTCAAATGACTCACAAGCGGCTTGCTGTAGGCTGGGATAGAACTGAGTGGGGTCATGCTTAGCGCTTAAACTAAAGTCTGCTTAGGCAAACGCATTACCTAAGGGGCTTGTTGTCATGCGTCGCTGGATTGCCTCGGCTGCGATTGATGCGCACCACATCGGGTATTTTACGTAAGCCGCGCATCAGCTCAGCCAAATGAACGCGATTTTTAACTTGCACGGTAAAGTAAAGGTTGGCGTAGCTACTGCCGTCGGACTCTTCCACGCTGACGTTATCGATATTGGAACCCACTTCAGCAATGCCGCTGGCAATTTTTGCCAACATACCCGGTTGGTTAGCCACGGTTAAATTCAAGTTGGCTTTATACAGGTGTTCGCTTTCTGCCTCCCACTCGACATCCAGCCATTTGTCTGGATCTAAACGGAATTTACCTATGGCCGGGCAATCGTGGGTGTGCACCACCAAACCTTTATCCTTATTAATAAAACCCAATATAGGGTCGCCCGGTATAGGGCGGCAACAAGGGGCAAACTGCACGGCCATGCCTTCAGAACCGCGTATGGTGATGGTGTTCAAGGACTTGCTTGGCTTACCAAAAATCTTGCCTAAGAATTTACCTAAGCCCCCTTCTTGGGTTTCTTCCAACATCTCGCCCATGGCCAATAACTGGTGCGCCACCATCACATTCTGGCGTTTACCCAAACCTATGTCGGTCAATATTTCTGATTTCTTTTTCAGGCCATAATCGCGTATGAGTTTTTGCCAATGCGCTTCGGTAATTTGATTCGGTTCTATGTGCAGAGCACGCAAGGCTTGATTTAGCATACGCTCACCTAAGTGGGCGGACTCGGTGAAATGTTGGGATTTAAGGAAATGCCGTATGTGCGCCCTGGCGCGGCCAGTCACCACATAATTTAGCCAAGCCGGATTGGGTTTAGCCATCGAACCGGTAATGATTTCCACGTGATCGCCATTATGCAATTCGGTACGCAACGGAGCTAAATCCTGATTAATGCGAACCGCCACGCAACTGTTGCCTATGCCAGAATGCACAGCGTAGGCAAAATCCACTGCCGTCGCACCTTTAGGCAAGGCTAAAATTTTACCTTTAGGGGTGAACACATAAACTTCGTCTGGGAACAAGTCTATCTTCAGATGCTCAAGGAAATCCAAGGAATCAGCGCTGTCGCTTTGTATTTCCAACAAACGTTGCAACCATTGGTGGGTTTTTTGCTGCAGAGCGGTAAGTTGTGCGTCATTGGATTTATACAGCCAATGTGCCGCCACGCCAGCCGCGGCAATATTGTGCATTTCTGCACTGCGAATTTGCACTTCTATGGGTGTACCAAAAGGGCCCAACAAAGTAGTGTGCAAGGATTGATAGCCATTCGCTTTGGGTATAGCGATGTAGTCTTTAAATTTGCTGGTGATGGGTTTGTACAAACCATGCAATGCACCCAAAGCCACGTAACAATTGGCCAAATCTTTGACCACCACCCGAAAGCCGTAAATGTCGTAAATTTGCGAAAAAGAGGTGGTTTTACCACTCATCTTCTTATAAATGCTGTAAAGATGCTTTTCTCGACCCGACACTTCGGCTTCAATGTTCATGCTAACCAGCTGATGCTTGATCGCTTCTAAGATCTTGCTGACCACCTCTTTACGGTTGCCGCGAGCGGCCTTAATCGCTTTGTCTATGGCGCTGTAACGCATAGGGTGTAAGTATTTAAAACTTAAATCTTCCAACGCTTGGTAAATTTCATTGAGGCCCAGCCTATTGGCGATGGGCGCGTAGATGTCCAAGGTTTCTTTGGCTATCAACTTTTGCTTGTCCGGCCGCATGGCCTCTAGCGTTTGCATGTTATGCAAACGATCGGCCAATTTAACCAATATCACCCGCACGTCTTGCGACATGGCCAAAAGCATTTTGCGAAAGTTTTCGGCTTGCGCCACACTGGCGCTTTGGAATTCGATTTTATCCAGCTTGGTTACGCCATCAACCAATTCGGCCACTTGCTGACCAAATTTTTGCTTGATGTCATCGGTACTGATGTCGGTGTCTTCCACGACATCATGCAACAAGGCCGCCATAATGGTAGGCAGGTCCATGTGCAAATCGGCCAAGATGCAGGCGACCGATACCGGGTGGCTGATGTAGGGCTCACCCGTTTTACGCACCACGCCTTGGTGGGCCTGATCGGCATAGCGATAGGCCTCCCAAATTTGGGCAATGTCTTCGGCTTTAAGGTAGTTTTTTAAGCGTATGCTTAAAGTAGAGTCGTCACGGTCTGCAGGTAGCAGCAATGCTGCTACAGCTTGCCTGGCATGCGGATTAGGCGATGTGGTTTTTTGGGCATTTGCCGGGTTAGGCATGAGGGGATCACGACCAATTCAGCGATTAAGCGCGAATTAAAATTTCCACGCCCACTTTGCCGGCAGCAATTTCACGCAAGGCCAACACGGTTGGCTTGTCACGCAAACCTTGCACATTGATCAATGGTTCTGAACCATTGTGCAACTGACGGGCGCGGTAAGCGGCCACTAAAGTAAGTTGAAAACGGTTAGGGATTTGATCTAAGCAATCATCTACAGTAATACGGGCCATGATGGTGTTTCCTCGTGTGCGCCTGGCTAATGCTGGGCTGAAATTATTAAGACGTTAAGTGAGCGTTTTGATCAAACTTGCATGACGCTGCATTTGAACTGAACCGACTAAGCGTTCTGCTCGGAATATGGCCGCTATGTCTTGCAAGGCCACATCGAAATTATCGTTAATTGTAACATAATCGAACTCACCTACGTGCGCCATTTCAGAGCGAGCTACCGCGACACGCTTAGCAATCACCTCGGCTGCATCTTGACCGCGGCCATTCAGCCTTTGCTCTAAAGTCTCTATGGATGGCGGTAAGACAAAAATACTGATGGCTTGCGGGTATAAACGGCGGACTTGGGCTGCGCCCTGCCAATCGATTTCTAAAATCACGTCAAAGCCGGCGGCCAACTGCTGATCTACCCCGGCTTGCGAGGTGCCGTAGCGCGCTTCGTGTACCAAAGCACTTTCCAAAAACTTGGCCTCACCTAGCATCTGTATAAATGTGGGCTCATCAACGAAATGGTAATCCACCCCATCGACCTCACTGGGCCTGGGCTTGCGCGTGGTGTGTGAGATAGACAGCTTCAATTGCGGGTCATTTGCCAGCAAAGCTTTAATTAAGCTGGTTTTGCCTGCGCCAGAAGCCGCGGTGATGATAAAAAGGATACCGTTAGTCATGCCTACATTCCATTATAAATTTAGCGTATTTTATTCTATATTCTGAATTTGCTCTCGCATTTGCTCGATTAAGACCTTCAGCTCCATGGACACTTGGGTAGTCTGCACGGACACCGATTTTGAACCCAAGGTGTTGGCCTCACGGTTCAGCTCTTGCATCAAAAAGTCCAAACGCTTACCGGCCGGCGCATCGCTATTCAATATGCGCTTTACCTCGCTAATGTGCGCGGTCAGACGTGTCAGCTCTTCATCGACATCAATGCGCTGGGCAAACAACACCAACTCTTGGGCAACGCGCTCAGTGTCTATGCTCTTTAGACTGTCATGCAACTTAGCTTCCAGCTTGGCCTGGTATTCACGCGTTAAGGCCGGCAGCAAGGGTTTAACTGTTGCGACTAAGACTTCGATTTGACTTAAGCGCTCTAAAATTAAGGCTTTAAGTTTTTCACCTTCACGCGCACGCGTATCATTAAGGGCCTGCAAACCACTATTAACTAATTTTTTAACGTCGTCCACCAAGGTGCTTTCACTGATGCGCTCACTCAATAGCACACCCGGCCAACGCAAAATATCGGCCACACTTAATGCGCGACTTTGCGGAAAATGCTGCTGCGCAGTCGCTTGCATGGCGGCCAATTGTTGCATTAAGCCTTGGTCCAATTGGCTGGCTTGAGGGGTAGCGCTGCGCTGAATTAAATTGAGCTTGCATTCCACTTTGCCGCGGCTTAAACGCGCGCCTATGAGCTCGCGCAGGAGCGGCTCCAAAGCACGCAAGTTATCGTCCAATTTAAAATGCAACTCCAAATAGCGGCTGTTTACCGCGCGCAATTCCAATAACAAAGTGGCGTTTTCCAAGGCTTGTTCTTGGGCGGCGTAGCCCGTCATACTAAAAATCATAAAGGTACTTTCTGCACAAATGCGTTTAAAATTAGCCCCATGGTATCAAATACTGGCGATTTCATGCCAAAATAAAGCCCTTAATCAGGATTGAACTATGCAAACCATTACACGACCCAGCGGCCGAAACCACAATCAATTACGCTCAGTAGAAATCATACGCCATTACACCAAGCACGCCGAAGGCTCGGTTTTGGTCAAATTTGGCGACACCCATGTGCTGTGCACAGCCAGCGTGGAAGAACGGGTACCGGGCTTTTTAAAAGGTAAGGGTCAAGGCTGGGTGACGGCGGAATACGGCATGTTACCGCGCTCAACCGGCAGCCGCATGGACAGGGAAGCCGCCAAAGGTAAACAATCGGGCCGCACCCAAGAAATTCAACGCTTAATTGGCCGTTCACTGCGCGCGATTATTGATTTAGAAAAATTGGGCGAACGCAGCATACAAATCGATTGCGATGTTATTCAAGCGGACGGCGGCACCCGCACCGCCAGCATTACCGGTGCCTACGTGGCGCTACACGATGCGATTGCCACTTTATTAGCCAGCGGCGCCATTACCACCAGCCCTTTAATTCAAGGCATGGCCGCCATCTCGGTCGGTGTTTACCAAGGCCAAGCGGTACTGGATTTAGACTACATTGAAGATTCGGATTGCGACACCGACATGAATGTGGTCATGACCGCAGACGGTGGCTTTGTAGAAGTGCAAGGCACGGCAGAGGGCCAGCCGTTTAGCCGTGATGCCATGAATGCCATGCTGGACTTGGCCTCAGCCGGAATTAAGCAATTGATAAACAAACAAAACGAGGCGCTCGGTGTTTAGCAAACTCGTCATTGCGTCGGGCAACAAAGGCAAGCTGCGCGAAATTGCCCACCTGCTCTCCCCGCTCGATATCAACATTATTCCGCAAGCCGAACTGAATGTTAGTGAGTGCGAGGAACCGCATTGCACCTTCATTGAAAACGCCTTAGCCAAAGCCCGCCATGCCAGCAAACACACCGGCTTACCGGCTTTGGCCGACGACTCTGGCTTGTGCGTGGATGCCCTGCAAGGCGCACCCGGCGTGTTATCTGCCCGCTACGCCGGTGAACCTAAATCGGATCAAGCCAATAATGAAAAATTACTGGCGGTGCTGGCCGGTGAAAAAAATCGCTTAGCCCATTTTTACTGCGTGATTGTTTTAGTGCGCCATGAACATGACCCCGAACCGCTGATTGCCGAAGGCCGCTGGGTGGGGGAAATTTTAAACGACTACCGCGGTGACGATGGCTTTGGCTACGACCCGCTGTTTTTAGATGCTAAAACCGGTAAAACCGTGGCCGAACTGCCATTGGAAATTAAAAGTCGCATCAGTCACCGCGGCCATGCCATGGCTAAACTGCTGCTGCAACTGGAAAGGCTTAGCCATGCCTAATAGCAAAAGCAACTGGCCCAAATGGCTGCGTGACGACGGTAGCATTGTCGCCTGCACAGAAAAAATTAAAGTCATGAATGAAAATTTTGATGAAATTAAACAGATCGCCCAAGACGCACTGGAAGACGGCTTGCTGATGGAAGTCAGTGAAAGCCAAATGCGCACTGCTTTGCATGCGCTGGTTGATGCATTAATCAACCCCTACAAAAGGTAAGCCCCATCAAAAAAATCATAGAAATAAAAGCCGACACTGGCTTTAGCAATAAGCCCATCAATACTGTCGCGCCACTTGCCGGCGAAGCCACCTTATCGGGCTTGAGTAATCCACCACCGCTATCCTTATACATACACATTCCATGGTGTGTAAAAAAATGCCCTTACTGCGACTTCAATTCGCATGAGCGTCGCGGCAAAGATGATGGCATCCCTGAAGACGCCTACATAGACGCACTGATCGCCGACCTAGAACTGGCGACACCCAAAGTGTGGGGACGCAAAGTAAGCTCGGTATTTTTTGGCGGCGGTACGCCCAGCTTGTTTTCCGCAGCGGGTATAGACCGTATTTTAAGTCAGCTGCGTATGCTAACGCCGCTGGAATTTGATGCGGAAGTCACCTTGGAAGCCAACCCCGGCACCGTCGATGCGGCCAATTTTATAGGCTATAAACAGGCCGGTGTGACACGGCTATCACTAGGCATACAAAGCTTTAATGATGCGCATCTAAAGGCTTTAGGACGCATACACGACAGCGACCAAGCCCAGGCTGCCATCGCTTTAGCCATGCAAACCTTTGAGCAAGTGAATTTTGATTTGATGTATGGCTTGCCTCAGCAAAGCTTGGCCGAGGCCATGCAAGATGCGCAACTAGCCGTGCAATTTCAGCCTGCCCATTTGTCTTTTTACCATTTAACGCTAGAGCCCAACACGCCGTTTTACCGCACCCCACCTAGCCTGCCGGATGATGACAGCAGCGCAGAAATGCAAATTCAAATTGAAGCCTTGTTAGCCCAACACGGCTATCAACATTACGAGACTTCGGCCTTTGCAAAACCTGGCAAGCAGGCCAGGCACAACTTAAATTATTGGCAGTTTGGGGATTATTTGGGCATAGGCGCTGGCGCCCACAGCAAGCTGAGTTACCACGATAAAATTTGCCGCGAGGTCCGCAGCAAACACCCCAAAGCCTACATGGAAAAATCCTTACAGGGGCTAGCGGTCGAGCGCGAATGGGTGATAAGCAAGGACGAACTGGGCTTTGAATTCATGATGAATGCGCTGCGCTTGATAGACGGCGTGCCGCTATCGCTATTTCAAGCGCGCTGTGGCTTAAGCTTACAAAGCTTGCACGACGCCATGACAAAAGCGCAAAACAAAGGCCTGCTCGTGGTAGAAAATAACTACCTAAAGCCGACCTTATTGGGCCAACGCTTTTTGAATGAATTACTGGAGTTGTTTTTGAATTAACAGCTTAGTTTAGCGTAGCCCGCATTCTTGCTATGGCAGCTTTAACTTGAGCTGGTGCCGTGCCACCGATGTGATTGCGGCTGTTGAGTGAGCCTTCCAAGC
>JACCDV010417505.1_pt1 | contig 19819 bp, 10 predicted proteins | sample 7446131 | NCBI WGS metagenome assembly JACCDV01 (sample SAMN15323448, study PRJNA562643) | freshwater metagenome | isolation source: river surface water | place: USA:Blue River Watershed | collected 2017-08-17 | reverse complement strand
CTAATCCCTTTACTGCCTGATCGAGCACCACAATGGTTGCAGTCAAAGTCCCATAGTTGAGCGACATGGCAGCCATCAGCTTCAAGTATTCTTTATTTTTGAATAATTTTTTCAAAAGCTATTTGTATTTTTCAGGCTATTTGTTCACTAAAGCAGATGCTGTTTTGCTTGGAGGGTGTTAGGGCTTTTACCTGAAAAATATTACCAAGAAGATATAGGGAATCGTAACAATTATGGCCTAATAAAATAAAAGGTCCTTAACTTACTCCACAGTGCCTGTCTGATCATCGATAAGGAATCCTGGCACTGAGGCCCCGAGGGTTATCGACAATAAGTTAAATAACACTCCTGTAAAGCCAACAAGATTCACTTTTTCAGATTTAAACCAATTGATGGCCATCTTACTGGGTGTGTTTAGGATGAAAATATTGCCTATGGCTGCGAGGGTCGAGCCAGCTAGACAAAATATTGAGTTCCCTTTATCTAGTAGTAATCTTAGCCACACTCCTCCAACAAAGAAAACGCCACCAACGATAAAGATAATACGCATGCCGTGGCGATTGATGAGCCAATTGCAGGGAAAGGCGAAGAGAGGGTGAGCGATTGTGAATAGAAGAGCATTCAATGAAACCTCGAGGGGAGTAATTTAAAAGATGCGTTACACAGCAACGTTGATGCTAGAAAAAGTATGCACAGGTATTGAGTTAACTAAGGCCGCAGCTAGATAAGTAAAAAGGACGACAAACCTATACCTTTATTCGGGATAATCCTTTTTGTCCATAAAGTATAAATTAATATGATAAATCTATTGAAATTATGGTAAAAAAGTAACAACTCATGCAACTAGCCCTCTCCAAATTTATCAATACCACCTTAATTTAAATAATAAAATCGCTTTGATGAATTTCACCAAAAGAAAGGAAGAAGAGCAAAACATAGTATGCGCTCTACATTCACTGACCGACTTCTGCCTTCGCGAGTGCTTTAAGCCTGGAGAGAGGACCCTTCTGAAGCAGCAAGACCCATGCTTTACTTCATGTGCTCGCAATCTTATTGAAATGAGGTTTAAAGTCAAAGAGACCTGGATGTAAGATTACTCACTGGCCTAAAAGAAAAACAACGATGTATGGAATTAATTCATCAATAAATGAACACCACCCATCATAAACCCAATTATATTTATCAGCTACAAATATCATGCACATTTAGCTTGGTCCAATATGATATGTGGTCCGATATACTAAAATTCGGATAAAACGCATTGGAGCAAGAGGGGTCTTATCCATCTTAACTACAGATTTTGTATTGGCTCAAAGACTCATCGAATAATATTTAATAGGGAGGGTGGTGGAAACCTTGGGTTTGCAGTGGCACGTGTGGAACAATATCTCGATTGTGAACTACTCGTAGAACATTCTTAATTCTGCTTGTGAGATACATCGAGAATGGTTAGTTGCCAACCCTCGGACATCCAAAAGTATGCAGTTAGTCCACTATTCCATACTTCAATTGTACTTATATGGCTGCGACAGTTCCAATGGCTGCTCCTAAGCTTCCTCCCAGCACAACAAGTTTCTTGTTGCCGTATTTTGTCTGCAGAGTTGTGATGCTTTGATAGACGATTTGACTGAGTGAAAGATAGGATAAGTAGAATCCTTCATGAACTTTGCAATTTTTACATCGTGGGTAGTCAACTTGATAGAATGAGAAATCCTACACCCAATTTTATATGTTTTCAGTGCCCCTAAATGCCACAAAAAACTTGTCCTAGCTTTTGCTATACCACATGTAGGCCATTATTGAAGTTAAATTGTTCTAAAGGTATATGACGCTCTCAGGTTTTTCTAAAGTTTTGCAACTATTGCAGCTCCATGAAGTGATCTCCTGTTAGTTGCAGTGCGTAATAATAGCATATCTTTGATAAATTTAGGATTTGGAAGAGTTGTAGTTGATTAAGAGGACGACCTGGGCCAAAGTAAATATGATTAATAATCTCATTAATATTATAATCTAAACCAGACAGAGTATATCTTCTTAGAGAACTATAGCATTGAGTAGGGATACAGGTAAAAGTTAGTAATAAAAAAACCATCATCTTTTCCCTTATTTTTATTCAATGCTCAATTATTAAAATCAAGACTATGTTTTGTTTGATTCATTAATTTCTGCTATAAATTTAATTAACCTGTTGATGAATCAATAATCATATCCAACTATCAAGGATTTTGTTCTCCAGGAAGCCAACGAAAAAGCCTTTTAGAGGCTTGTGATGGGTCTCAAGGAGTTCTAGAAGGAAAAAGCCAAGATTATTGATGAGAAGAGAGTAGTGCTTAATGAAGAGTTCGAGAAGAAACATAAGGAAAACGCAGCACAAAGGAGAATCAATAAGAGCACTAAGATTAACTAGTCACGCATGAAAAAGATGAATGCTCGCCATTAGTACCTGTCTTTTTATGCAATAGAAATCTACAATAACTGGTCATTGCTGCTGAGCAAAAACTTGCCAAAGACATATGCCAAAATGAAGCAGTCTACACTAACCTCTTGAAAAAACTCATCTTGGAAGGACTCATCAAACTTCTAGAACCCATTGTCTTAGTCAGGTAACCCATTTCCGATTTAGATGTCTAAAGAAAGATAAAAATTTGATTGCTAAAATCCTACCTCAATGCAAAAAATAATTCCAATAAATTATGGCAAAAGAAGGAATATAAAGTGCAGTCGGATAAGTAGATCTAAGAATCGATTAAAAATACTCGTTAGCTGAAAAGAACGTTTTGAAGAACACTAATCGGATTAAAAAGAGTGACTAATCAAGCATCTGCTTTGGAGGAGTGGTAATGACTAACGAGGATGGACTGATAGTGTGCAAGAACACGATTGATGCTCGATTGTAGCTGGCCTACCAAAGCATGTTGCCAGTGATCCGATCGACCCTATACGAATAGTGATGTCTTCAAGATAGATGAGATATTATTGGAGGGTGTTATGACTAGTAGATATTTAATTCTTATATTGATTTTATTAAATTGAAGATGCAAGTGCATATGCCTGACCCCCACGAGATATTCTAGGCCAGGATGGAGAAGTTCAGGGCAGCCATCAAGAAGTATAAAGGCGACAACCTTAAAGTTATCAAAGACAAAGCCGACCAGGAGAAAGAGTTCGAAATCAATAAGATCAAAAGTGAGGCCAACAGCCGCAACGAGGACTCCTTCAAACGAATGGAGGACAATATTAAAGTGGCCGAGAAGATCTTTAAAAGCAGGAAGATTAATGAGTGTAGAATGTCTTAAATGAAGGTGAGGTTCGACATGATTGAGAAGGTGCAATAGGAGACAAAGCACAAATTGAAGCAACAAAAGAGCGACCTGAATACATACAAACAACTTTTAAGAGTACTTATAAAGCAAGGTTTGATAAAACTGCTGTAGTAGGATGTTGAAATCAGATGCTTAAAGGAAGATGTGGAGGTCGTGAAGGAAGTATTGGCAGGATGCGAAAAGTAATTTAATGAGGAGTGCGAAGTGAAGACGAAAATCACAATTACCGATAGGAACTATCTCGTTGAGGCAGACATCGGAGGTGTTATCTTGACCTCACTCAAAGGCAGAATCGTGTGCGATAATACTCTCAGAGCTAGGCTTAGCTATTGCATGCAACTTCTTCTCCCTGAAATCAGAGGAATGCTTTTCAAGGATAGTGACCTCTATCTTAGCGAGCGAAGAAAATAAAAGAAGTAAGCATAAGCTTACGATCGCAAGCTAAAAGCATAAGGAAAGGGTCATTGATTCAATAAATAAATAAAATTGTCTTGCTTGGAAGATTATAATATTATTGATTTAATGCAATTTTTGAGTTCAAAACTTGTTCATGAGCTAGAAGCCGCCTTCACCCAAATATTATAGCATTAAAGACATAAGGAAGGGGAGGCAAAGCTTTTGCAGCTGAGAAATGAAAGGCAATTTGAATTAGCAGTCGCAACATTTATCTCAAGGTCATAGGACTATCATAAAAAGCTTTTGGCCTTACTTTAACTGTAGAGAAGAAAAGTAATCTAAGAAGTGCAAACGGTTTGGTCTCTTAAGCAGGTCTATTATAGAGATAATGATAAGATTGCCAATACGATTCGTAAGATAATAAGTTAGAAGTAAAATATAGAAATGGCTAGCGAATTTCTAGTATTCGATCCTTCCCAAGCTGGATCATCAGTCTTCAGGCAAATAGAAATAGTGTTCGCTCTATTGAAGTTCGAAGATAAAGCTTAATGTACTTTGCGGACTCACCTTGCAGCTCTCTATCAATATTTCTTTGATGCTACGAGTATCATTTAAAGCCATGAACCATATTTCTTCATGCTTGCTGTTTGCTTTGCCTTGTTCCATTAAGCAGTGTTAAAATACTATCCTTCTGAATCCTCGTAGCTTTTGTCTTTATGGAAAAGGATATAGAATAAATTTAATGATTCTCAGATTGAGGGAGTTTTCTTAATTTATTATTCGATGAAGATGCGGATACTAAATGAGCATACTGATTACAGAAAGAATACACTGACTGAATTTATAAGCATGATGTTTTCAAAAAGAAACCAAATCAGTGTAAGCTATTTTAGTAAATGCTTCGCATTTATTGGAAAAGACTGCTTTATTTTATCTGAAGAAAGGATTAGAGAATAGTCGATTGAAGCATTAGTGGAACGCAATAAGAATATTAATAGAGAAATGCAAACGATGATAAGGATCTATGGAATGCAAAGCATATCAGTGTAAGGCTAACTCAATTAAGATAATAATTAGTATGCTATTAGACAAGTATTTAATCAATTAATCTAATCCATTTTTACTCACCATTATTATTGGCTCAATTAGTCCTATCTCAAGAAGTTGAATGCAAATTAAGCCTTATACACCTTACTGTCTATTTTCAATAACTATAACTCAGTATAGCTTGTTCCCATATATTCAATAATCTCAGGCCTTATTCAATAAACCACTCAAAAACTGGCAAATTACTGTCTCTCTAACTGTGAAGGGAATGATCAAAGAGATTTCTGCATCACAGTTATTAACTTTCTAACAAAATACAAGGGGCATATATAGTTGTGCTAATTACCTCATATAGTTGATCTCTTTAGTAAACTCTCATAGATGTTGCCATCTTTGTCACCTTTTTGCGATACATTTCTAAGCTAAATCTGGACAGAACTGACATTTCTACAAACCAATGAGCTAGTTTCTTTTTTATAACTTCAGCTACAAAAAGTTAATGAGGACTAATGGTGCATTCGTTTAGAGAGATATTAGCCACTCTTACGCTTAGCTGCATATCTCTAACAATCCAACAGCTACTTCAGTAATTGCCCTCAAGAGGATTCTCTTCTATTGGCTTTATTCCGATCGCATCAAATAATATGCTAGCAGTGGGCATCAAGTAAAAAGAAGACTTAATTTGACATATTCCATATATTTTTGTAAGTTACTAAAGCCATAATCGACAATAATCAGTTCAAGAGAAACAAACAAATATACGAGGCATTAAATACTGCATTTATTATTGACCAAATATAAAGACACCTCTTCTTGAATGAAGATACTGGAGTGATCGTTGCCTTTCATAGATATCACAGTCAAACATTACTGAGTTGCCTGTAGAAGTAAAGACAATAGAAATGGGAAATCGATTAACTAGACTAATAGTATAAGATATCACTCTACCTTGCAGAAATATAGCTAGCTTCTTCGCTTATTTAGCCTTAAGTATTAGCTCATGTAAAGACTTAGTTGGGAGATAGGGTCATTTAGTTTTTATCAACTGTTTCTCCTCAGAAGATCTAGAAAATCAAATAGGCTAGACTATGGGATAAGCTATAAGCCATATATGGAATTAGCAGGTTCATCCCTCAAAAAATGGAGATATAGACTCATTGATAAATGTATACTTTTATTATAACTTGGAATTGATCATTAAAGAACCATTTTATGACTCTTGCCAATCATTATTTGCTCCATAGCGTGTGCAGCAAACGATTCAAGATGGTAGATAGCCTTGGACCCACACATTAGTGTCTTCTAATGTTATGATGCCTGATGGATTATTTATTTTGTTGATTGTTGGCTCAATCCTTACATCTTGATAAAATTTTGAAGCAACTCTCTCAATATGGTTTGCCCATCAATGCAGTTCACTAATAAATCATAGAACTTATCTCGAATCCTCTTTAATTGGGCAGGAGTTTGCTACTTAAATATGAGCTGAGCTATCTATTTCACTTCTTTTTTATAGGGAGCTAGCATTCCCTCTGGAGTCTTAGTGTACCTCGAGGCCTGAAGCTGGATTAATGCAGACCTTAGATTGCGATCACAGTTTTTGGCTATGTTGTTGTATGTTTATGAGGTAAAGGTAAAGTTACTAAAGGCATTGGTTTATGCTTTGCCTACGTCTGTTAGGGCTTGAACTATAGCTTGTTGATCTGGAGCTGGGATGCGGATATTAAGGCATCTGGATCTGATGGGACTTATTAGTTTGTGCACGTTATTGCATATGAGTACCATCCTGCAGTTCTTAATATACTTCTACATAGTCCTCCTTAAACCTCCCTGGGCATCCTTAGTTAGCTTATCAGCGTCGTTTATTATGAGCATCTTGAATGCTCTCCCACTCTTGGATTCGATATTATTATTTGATGCGATTTCCTTGACGACATTCTGGACGATATGGCGATCATTGTGCTCATTGTCAGATGGAGTCATCTCGATGTGGTAGTTGCTAGTAAAGATACTAAATTCAATGGTGGTTGAAGAATTCTCAGGCTTTAGAACCCGCTCTTCTTCTCTCAGCTTAAAAACATGGTCTCCATATATCCGAGCAAGAAAAGCATAAGCTCTTGTCTTTTTGCCAGCCCCATCCGGACCATAAAGAATGATATGCTATATTAGAATGACAGTTACAGGGAAATCAGAGGACTCTGCAAGTTGAGCTAACACCTCAGTAATCTAATTATGGTAGGAAAGCCTTTAAAGGGACCTTGGCCTATACTTGTCCACCCAAAGAGGATCCATGCGCGCGAAATTATATAATTGATTATAAATCAAGCTACTTCAAGATAGTAAAGTGCTAATTAAAAATAGTCATTCAATAATCAAATCCGCTGGGATGTTCAAGGCCTAGCTGTGCTAGCTTTCTTCAGGGATGGCTAATTCTTGGTATGAAATAAGGCTATCAGAGCGATAGATTGACCGGTCTTCCTCGGGATAGTAGTTAACCTATAGAAGCAGGTCTTATATATTGTATGTATTGTTGATGTGGGAAGTCCTGACAGGGTACTGTTCCTCAAGGAAGATATCGGTGGAGAAATATTGTCCCTTTTATTATTTTGAAGTGGCCACTTATTGCTCATTAAGCTTGCGAATGTTGATTGAATGGTTAGCAACTACAAATAACTAGTCCGTTGTTAGGACTTGTAGTTAGTAAAATATTCTATTCTTGTTTTGCATGATAGAAATTACTTTAGCTCTCTTCCAAGACCCACAAATTCGAATCCTTATCTATTCATTCGCCTTCAATTGCTCACTAGTCCCTCTTTATTTGAGTTGTTATCTCAAAATTTCCGACTTTCTTTACAAATACTCCTAGCGCTCGCTTGAATCCAATCTAAATTCTTGAATCATATCCATCACCAACCCCAAATTTTTGTTGGCCTAGTAGAGAGGCGTTATGGTAGTGGAGCGGCAGAGCGAGCAAACACAGTTTAAAGAGGAATTACTCAGTTTTTATACGCAGGCTAAGCAAAAGGAGTGACCGCATACAAGGGTAGTAGGCATAACCATTAGATCAAGGCAAATCGTACAAGAGTATTGCTAGGGGGTTAAGCATTAGGAGAGTTTATTAATAATAATATTCCTTTTGAGCATCTTTCCGAATACTTTTTTCTTCTAAAAATTGTTTAGAGCTAATCTTCGAAATTTTGTTATGGGCGGCTTTGTTATCTACTTTTTGACGATCCTTTTCTTACTTGAATTGTGATTGTCTTCGACAATTGTCGAAATTGAGGGCTGTTCTTGGAATTTCATATTGGAGGTACTTTATTAATAAAAACAATATTATAGATCTCATTTAAATATATATCCACTAAACTATTATAGTTAACCTCTTTAATTTAAATAAGAATGAGTAGATTGGATGTGCAAACCAAAAATGGTGTATTTCTTTGCAAAGACCAAAAGATATCCAACATCTAAGCAAGCAATAACAGGCTGCAGTAGTAGTTAACCAAGTAACTTTAACTATTTTAACTCCTACAGGCATAGAACCAATAATTACAATCTGCGTATAGCAGCTTATAAACTAAAAATAACTTTTTAGAGATAGAGCGATCCATGATAGAGCAAAATAGTGCTAAACTGTAAGCTAAGCTACAAGATTTGTAGCCTTGCATACATTAGTATTAGACTACAATAAACACTTTAGCTCAAGAGGTTAATGATTTGCAAGATTAGCTTGAAAAGAAAGTTAAATAAGTGAGAGAAAACACGAATTTAATGCAGAGATACAAATAAGAAGTTAAGAATGAAAAATTAATGATAAAATCATAGAAAAATCTCAATAAAATAGCATAAACATTTAAAAAGTCGTATTAAAGCTATCAAAAAAATGTGCAAATATTGTAAAATAAGTTGTAAAGTAAGAATAGGTATCTTCAAGTTTTGGAGAAAAAAGTTTAAAAGCAAATTGAGTCATAGAAAAATATTGAAAAAACTAAGACAAACCCGCAACAGTTGAGCAATATTCTAGACTCACGAATAAAATGTGTTGAAATAAAGAGCTCAAATAGGATAAATTTGAAATGTTAATAGTCATAGTAGCAGATAAAAAAGCAGAGAAAGAGTTTCAACGATTTGGTAAGGCAGAAAAATGCCATTTTATGTAAAAGAAAATGATGTAATATAGATTTTTGTATCTTAATTTAAGTTTAATGGATGAATCTGATCATATCTAAAGATAAGGAGAAATCAAACCTTCGTCTTCAGCTTTCTTTTAAGAAGAGATTCGAGGTTCCTCAAGCGGCTCATCAAATAATTAAGAGTACAAAAACGGCCGACTTGATCAGCTTGATAGTATCATTGACCCACATTCAATTAGTAATTAAGATAAAGAGTTTGAATCAAGTATCAAACTAGGGAGGCTATCAGTGGCTTAGTAAAAAGAGCAATAGGTTGTGTAAGGGGGAGGTAAGAACGGAGGTGATAATAGTATAATTGTGCAGGTGCAGAAGAATTGGATTTTGAAGTAGGCCTAGCTCCAAAGAATAGGAGGTACTTATAACTACTTCGCCTCATTTCTAGAGACATATGGTAAAAATCTGCATTCTAGAAAGACAATACTGAAGAATATCACCTCTATGATTGATAAGGGCAAGTAAGACAAGCAGCTTACCATCAAAATGCTAACCCAATATTTTAAAGATTACTCCTCCTTGGCAAAAGAATTTTAATAAAAAAGTCTACAGTTTTAAATCACTCCCCGATTGGAATACAAAAAGAAAGAAGTCAATATTCATGCTGAACTCAAGTAAGGATTCTAGCTTTTAGTCAATCTTCGCAAAAATACTGCACACGAAATCAGCCGGCTTGAAAAGCATGTCATTAATGCAACCCATAAAAAGATAAATGGAGCTTTGGATAAATACTTGGGCTTGATGGCAGGTCATCAACTAAAGGCAGATCATAAAAAGGATCAATTTTACTAAAAGTAGCATAAATTTCGTAAAAGGATTGATAAAATACGAAAGCTCTACATGAAAGGAGGGAGTGGATAGAAGATATCTGAGGATTATTTCTAAGAGATGTGCAAATTCATTCGTGAATAAAGAGAGCTTAGGTACAGTATATATGATTGGGGAACGTAAATATTGAGCCTAAGACAGCGGATAATTGAGTAAGATTATACTTTATTCAATGAGCTATAGCTTATCCTGACTTAGTTCAAAAACCTTAACAACACAGTGTTCCAACTGCAGAAGAAAAAATGGAACTATCTTGTTAACCTTAAGTTGGACATCGAGAAGAAATATTTGTTTTCAGTACTATGCACTCCCTTGGATAATGACTATATTATCAGCGTGCTTAACTATAAGAACAATCTTTCAATAAAACAGCTACAATAGGATTAATATGAGCATTTCATCAAAGAGGAGTATTTTTCATAAGTGGTTGGAGATCCCTATGAGCTTCTAAAAGGAACTATTATGAAAACATTCCCCCTAAAAAATGAAGAATAATAGCTGATTAAAACAGTTTCAGGCAATCTCATCTACTATAATAAGAAAAGCCTATAGATTAAATAGAAAATGAAAATGGCAAACGTAAAAGGTGAGTTCGAAGGTAATGGATGTGTTTATTTGAAGTAAAAGGTGATAGGAATACTGTTTAATAGTGACAAGGTGCAAAAGGTCTACTTTCAGGACGATAATCGTGCAGAGTAGCTCGTCTTATTTTTGAATGGGTAATTAGATTGTGATTGATTTTATGTTGATTTAATGGATCAATAAGAATTATAATTTATACTTAATATTGCAAAATGTCTAATAAGAGGTCCAATATTGGTACTCGACTTGATCAAAAGCAAGCATAGGATGTATAGGCTAAATTTACACTATATGAGAATTAAAGTCAGCTCAATAAAATTGATATCGTGACTAATTTTTACGAAACCATCCAAGGTCAAAGGAAGACAATTTTATAGCTCGAAAGTAAGAATGGATAATTAAATACGCTGAAAGCTGAAAATGATTCGAATGCTAGCTTAAATAATACAATTGAGAGACTCTTACAGAGGAGGAATAAAACTAATAGTTTTTAAGTTGAAAAATTGAAAGATGAAGTGGATCGGCTTAGAAAAGAGATAAAGCAATTGAACTAGATGAAAATGAAAAATAAAATATAAGTATTGCAACCCAATTTAAAGGAAGCCAAATAAAAATTATCATAGGATAGAATCGGTTTAAAAGCATAACTACAGGTGGCCAAACAAAAGATTCAATCACTTTAATAGCAAAACCAACTCTTATAAACTTCCAATCGGGAGCTATCATCCAAGTTTGGGCAACTTCAGCGAGAGGCATTACAGCAAATAAAGAACATGTAGATATCTAATTCATTTAAAGATTAATTACAAGCTAAAGATTAGATTATTGAAAAATTGACAAAAACTGTGAATGATTCCAAGATTAATATTGAAAAGAAAGACAAGTAATTGAAGGCAAAGGATGAAAGGCACAAAGATTCAATCAAATTACTCAAATAAATCTTTGGGTGTCTTAAAATGGACGTGGGAAAGCAAAGGTAAATTGGTATTAAGATTGCTAATTATACAAGGGTTATTGGATAAAATGAGGAGTTGTCCTAACAAAAAAAACAATAGGGGATAAAGCTGGTAAAGTAATTCGTTGAGTCTGTTGCTCAACTTAACACATTATTCAACAACCTTTAATCTGAAAAATAAAATCTGGCTCTAGAAATTAAAAAATAGAGGGGATTCAAACAATAAGTCTTATCATAATTGAGCAGGTAAAAAAAGTCAACAGAGGCCCTCCAGAAATAAAATATTAGAATCCAAACATCTTTAAAAGACTAAACTAAAATAAAACAATCCCTACAGGCTTAAAATACAAAACAGGCTTAACTAATTGCAAATAAATCAGGTTAAATAAAAGAACATCAAAAAAACATAAAATAACTATCAGAGAAACTAAAGCTTGTGGAAAATCAATTTGGATAACTTAAAAAAAGCAGTTAAGCGGAAATAAGAGGACTAAAAATAGATCTTTCCAATGCAAATAGTAAAATAGGTTCACAAACTCGTGTAATATAGTCTCTTGAAAAGGATACGGCAAAATTAAAGAGCGATTTATAGAGGTTGCATTAATAGAAAAACAAATTTTAATTGAAAAAAATAGGATAGATAGAAGATTTACTGTCTAAGCTTGCAGCGGCAAACGATAAGATACTTGCTTTATAGTCCAAAATCAAATAATTGCAAGATATTATCAATCAGAGAATGAATTAAATTAAATCGCTCAACAAAACAATTTAGGGGTTATAGTCGGATCTAAACGATCAAAGAAGAGAAAGTGATGAATTTGAGTCTCAGCTAAAATAGACCAAGTAAGTGCTATCAAAGGTGAATAGAAGGTTGATAGGAACCACTTCACAAGCATTCATCCACTAAAATAGAATGCTTAAATTTATCTCTCCAGATAAATCCAAGTAGCTAGATAAATAAATGGAATAGCTTTTTAATCTGTGGAAAAAAGAACTTAACGGCGCAAAGTTTTTTAATGACTCACAAATCATTTCTAAGGACTAGGTCGATTGGATTTTAAACACCTTATAAAGCCATAAGAGGTAGACTCCTGTACAGACCAAGCTCATCTATCGTTATGATCCCTTGAACCCTATTAACTTCCATCAGTACATCGACAAAGTGCCTCATCTCTTAGTCCTGGTCAAGATTAGCAACGGAACAATAATCGGAGGGTTCACTGTTCACTCCTTTGACCGAGATATGATTGTTCGTCCAGGCAAGGGCTTTATCTTCAACCTCAACTATTTCAAGGCCTATTATATGAGGAACTAACCACGCCTTCCTGTTAACAGCTATGATGATTACTACATGATCCTGGGCAACGCTGAAATACGTATCAGATCGCAGGAAAACAAGGTATTTAGCAATTTCGGTATTGCCAACTCCACTTTCGACAGCGGAAATGACCCCCGCACAAAGTTCCTAGGCGTGAGTAACATGCTGGACAACTAGCTGGAGGTGGATTGCTTCGAGTTCTATCAGGTGAACTTCGCCCTGTGAGATCAATGATGATTATGAATGAATTATAAGTAATAATATTGGGTGTTAAATATAACTTACAAAATAAATTAATAACAGATGTAGTCCAAGATAAGAAGTTCATCATTCAAAGGACGCACCCTCAAGCAGGAAACCATCTACGCTCAGTCTTTTTAAATCATACCCGCAGAAGTTGTCTTCAAGGACATCGAGGTCAATCAGTACTACTAGATCACTGTCTAAATTAGGAATCTTACCAATCGTTCGAAACGGATCAGATTTCAAAAACCTGAAAACCCCAACTTCAAAATCATTTATACCATGCAACCCGAAATCGCCTCAGGACTTTCCACCACAGCTAAGATAAAATACGAATGCAAGTAGCTGAAAAACTAAACTGAGATCATTAAGGTCATCAGTGAAGACGGATTGACTGTTTAACTGCCAGTCAGAGTCTATAAGATGGAGAGCCAGATACTCTTTGAGCCGTTTATTGATATGGGATTTTTGAAAATAGGGAAGGAACACGAATAAAAAATAGCCATAAAGAATAACGGCAAGGCAACAGGCACTATTGAATTTAGTCACGACCATGGACCCATCTTGATAGTATAGCCTAAAATCCTTAAGATTGCTCCTCAGGAAGAGACCTTTTTAAAAGTCAAGTATAAGCCTGGTGAGGCTGGAATATTCAAAGGATCCATCAAGCTGAAATCATAAGCTATCCTTGTGAAGGACTCCATTGATATTCACGCCACATCAGTTGACCATTCAAGGTATATTATTGATGACAAAAATAACCAAACCAATAGCTTTGATTTTGGGACCATGTTTGTCGGAGAGGAAGTCGCTCTAAAAGCATTTGTCGTTAATAACTCTCCTAAAAAGATGACATTCAAAACATTCTTCAGAAAAGGATACTTAGTTTCCCCATAGGAGTTCGTTAATGTTCAGACTCCAAATGAGATTGGGAGTGAGCAAAGTGAAAGAGTCATGTTCATGTAGCCATAGTCAGCTTCAATTGAGGCTTTCCAATAGCTCTAAGTCAAACTTTTTTGTCGAACAAAAGTAAACTACAGAGATAGAGTGTTTACAAAGTCGTTCGCTTTAACTCCACAGGACCAATAGGGAGCTATAAATCAGAAGAAAAATTCAAATGAATTCAAGCCTTAGAACATCTACTAATACAGCATCATGCTATCTTCCTAAGGAGATGACCCAATCATAATGCAGCTCAAGGCAAACGCTATTTGTCCACAAATTAAGCTATAAAATGATTTGTTCAAATTTGGAGATTGCTCAGTAAGAGACTCAAGAGAGTTGACTTTCAATCTTGAGAATAAAAATGGAGGGTCAAGAATTGACATCTCTTTTAATAAGATACCTAATTTCTCTGTCACTCCCCATAACTACAGCCTTAAGCCTAACGAGTCCACAACTTTCAAGCTGATCTTCGAGCCAAAGACAATCGGGAAAATCGATTCGATCCAAAAACTCTACATAAACAAGATATATGATATTGATCTAAGATGTTTCGGTATTGCAACAAGTGAGTAATCTCGCAGCAGAAAACGTATTGAGAGTATAAAAGAAAGCCCTCAGCTTGGATTAACCCAGAAATAGATGTAGTTCAAGACAAGAAGTAAAGCTTTTAGCGTGGCATAAAAGACATTTATCAGCTAAATGAGAAAATCAACCCAATAGGCAGAGTTAGTTAAGATAAACTATTAGATGTCCAGGGATAACAAGTAAAAATACAATAAATTTTTGATTGATCGTAGGACTGAAAGGCTAGATAAATAAAAGGAAGAAATTTTACACAAAAAGTGGAATCTTTATCAAACTAAACTTCAAGAACTTGGTGGTGGAGGCAAGTTCGAATAGAAACTTGACGATGAAGGAATTCCAACGAATAGTCCAATCGACTACGAGTTCGAGACTGGAATGATTGATACTAAGATAAAAAAGCAGAACATTTCATTGCCTGCTGCCAAATAAAGACTATATGTAACTAAGCATATTGCTGATTACTAGCCTCTACCCGTCTCACACAATGCTACATAAAAGTTTACTAAGAGTATTTTTGAGTGCCCAAAAAAGGTTTATCCTGATTCCGCATCCAATTTCAATCACAAGCGCTAAGTTGCCTCTTAACTGACTCCAGAATAGTTATCTGCAGTTTAAGTCGCAACCAACTCTATTAATTTTGGCTAAGTATACATAAAAAGTAAAGAGCTAAGATATTTTTGGGTCAAGAACGGCACTAAAAAAGCTATAAGCATTTGCCTAAAGATAAACAATCCTTAATTGTCTACATCCTATAAAAAGCCTCAGGTGATCCAAAGTGGAGGGTAGGCTGGGTTTGAGCTGGCTTTTTGCAAGGATAGTCTTGGTGACTTCAAGACATCCATCAAATATTAGATCAACAACCATCATGAGTTCTAAATGACAGTGACTGCCAAAAGTGTACCAGTGTAAATAGATATTGATAAAAATAATCTCAAATTTTAGTTTGACCCTGCTTCGGTTGAAATGTCCACCACTGAAACCATCAATCTCTATAACTCTGGAAACAGCAATGCATTCTTCAAATTCATCCTCAATAAATAACGATTATTTACTCCCAAAATCCTTGAGGGGACTCTTAAATCAAAGGAAAAGTTGGCAATCCCAATTACTTTAATAGTGCCAACCCCAGCAGTAAAAAAGAACGAATACAACTATACTGAGAGAATATTGATGAAGGTGCTTGACGGAAACTAAATAACTATTACATGCAACTATAGCATTATTGAGCCTAAGTTTAACGTTAAATGTGATATCTTCAATCAGCAGCCAACACTGTGCTTGGGCCATCAACTATAAGAGTTTCTATAAATCAAGAATACATCTAAAACTCCAATAGTTTTTCATGTCGAGGGTAAAGGAATAACTATTAATGAGAAGCTGAAGCTTAGTCCTGAAGAAGTAAAGAAGCTTAAGCTAAAGTTCGTTGGGCAGTAAGCAGGTAAGTTTAACTGCTCAATCACAATAACTCCAAGAGGAGGGCAGAAGAAGATCCTGGAAAACACAATAAATGTGATTGAGCCTAATATTGTCTTTTCACACTAGGCTTTGGATATGGGCACTTTAGTGGTTCAAGGAATTGCTGGATCTGCCCTTTATACTTTAGTCAATAAGTCCCCCATTGAGCTTCCTCTTATCATTGACATTCGTTCCAAGAAGTTAAAGAGTTAAAACCCTTAATTCATTTAGAATGTGAAGCTAGAACTTAATGATGAAGAGCAGCAATTGTAAGTTATCGGCATGACTGAAAAAACTGAAGAAAATGTTTAATATTTACCCAACGAAGGTGAGAATCTTGTTGGGAAAGAAATAGATGAAGATTAGTTTGAAAATAGCTAGTCCGATTAAGAAAATATTCCTGAAAAAAATTAAGACTAATAGAGAAGATATCGCCTCTTCCTTAAGCCTGAAAAAGTTTATAAATTCCATATCTAATTCTTCCCAAAAGAGGCAGGAAAGTATGATATTTAAATTCCCATGTCCATTGAAAAGTCAATAAAGATTCCAAACGCTCCATTCATCAAATGCAAAAGCATAAATCCTCAATTCATTTTCTAACCATCACTTATTGACTTCAAGAGAAAGATAGTGACTAAGCCTGATAGATGCTATCCCAAATTTATTACTGTGATGATTAGCAACATTGATGAGGAAGATGTGAACTGGCATTTGAAAGATGACTAAATCAAGAAAGAAGGCATTTTCCAAATAGAGCAGACTAAAGGAACATTGAAATCAAAGTAGAAGCTGTAATTCAAAGTTAGTTTCAATCCCTATACTGTGGGTTAGTACAACCATAAGCTACCATTGTTCATTACATCAAACAAGGTGAAGGAGCCCTTAAAATATGTTGACGTCATCCTAAAAGGAACCTCATCATTACCCATGCTCTACTTTAACAAAAGAGAAGTCATCATGCCAGTTGTCCCCTTGGAAATTTAGACGACCTCAAGCTTTAGAGTTTTGAACGATGGCTACGAAAATTGCAATTTAAAATGCCAGTTTATTGACGATGTGGCTAATATTGGAGTCAAGCTTACCTTTCCTGAAGGATTGAATATTGGAATAACTAAACAAAAGATTAGAGTGGATCTTTCTTGGAAATTCAACAAGCCTATGAGTTTTTGCCTAAAGCTATAATTCACTGATGACATGAATAGAACATTCAGTATTCCTGTATCTGGAACTGCAGATAACTGTATCTTTACAAACTATACATACTTCCTCAGAAACTAGAACAGATTCACCATCAAGACGGATAATGCACTACAGCTTGTGGAGGTAACTTAGAATCAAGGGAACTCCCTTCCTCTTCAAAGAAAGAACTCAGCCCACTCTTTGAAATCCAACAATACCAACAAATCTGTTCTTTCTTACCTTGGTGTCGCACCTATTTCTCCAACTATCTTAGCCAACACTATTGATTACATTAACAGGTACTTGAACTCCAATTTACTCACTATTCCCATCACTAATTTCCCAGGCTCATTCATTGAAAATGATGGAAATCCCCTCTTCTAAATTCTAAGCTTCGTCAGTAACAAAAGTGCCAACTATCCTTGGAGAGTGACTGGTAATGAGAAGGGACTTCCAAAGGTACATAAAATATTTGAGCAATACAATGAACTGATAAAGATGCTAAAGATTGAAGGAGCCCATCTCAATCACATTCGACCTGAATACTTGCTCTCTTTCTCGGATTTGAACATGTACCTTGGCAATTTATCTCCTTAAAAATCTAAATTTTACATGCCCTCTCTTCTGAAAATCAACTCGGGGCTCTATAATTATCTCTCCATGGAATCATGGATCACCTTGCTCTATCAAATATTCAAAATCTATGTACTAGCAAGGGTTACACCTAAAAACTTCAAGCAGCATTTGCCTACCCTTCCTGAGATCCCACAACATCATCTTGCTTATTCAAACTTTAGTTCGAACTCAGAAAATATACTGTTTTATTGGGCTGAGCAAGCCATTTCTGAGGTACTTCTTGAAGAAAGAAGGCTCACAAACTTTGACAAAGATTTTAGAGATGGAACAGTGATTGGAGCCCTTATCCAAAAGTACGCTAACGTATTAGTGCTTAAGAAGATGAAGATGGTGTGTTCATCAGAGGAAGATTTCAGGTAGAATGCTAATATATTATGTTAACATTTGGCTGAGATTGGACTGCAAAATCATATTACTCCTAAGGACATCTTCAACCCCCTCCAAAGATAAATGCTACTATTTGTTCTCCATCTTTATGTTTATCTTCCTTTCTATACTCCCAAGCAAGAACCAATAATTTTTAAATGCATCCTTGGAGAGGAGGTGACTAGAACCATTGAACTTAGTAATCCTTCTGGAAAACCTGTAAGCTACATGGTCAAATACGAAGGATGCTAAGACTTTAAACTTGTTAATACAGAGCCATTTAGAATTGAGCCTAAACAAACTTATAAATTTGAGGTTAGATTTGTTTCAAGGTTGAGCACTCCAGTAAAAGGAAGGATTATGTTTATCAATGTGAAGTAGAAAAGCTTGACTGCTGCAGCTTTAGTCTTCGAACTCAAGTCATAAATAACTGGAAGAGTAAGTGACAGAATATGGAATGTTTCTGGCTTGCTTTACTAGCAAATATAGTTCCCTATTGAAGTTGCCAATAAATTTAGCTCAGCTGAACTTGTTGACTTCGCTATCACATACCAAACTGAATACATCTTTGACAATAAATATTTGAAGGGTAAAAACCCTATTCCTCCCTTATCGAAAGACATGCAGATTCAAACTATATATGGCAAAGCAGAAAACATTAAGATAAGGAAAAATGGTACAGGAACATTAACTTTAAACTACATTCCCATGAGTATGTTTACGACCAAGACAACTATCTTCTTTGTCAACAATGTGGTGGGATAGTTCCAGCATTAAATTATAGCCACAGTTGAACCACCAGCTATCACTGCTGAAATACGTCCTTCCATGACTTTAAGTGTGGATCAGATTATCAACTGGGATTATCAGATCAATCCAAAGAATGACATGATTTCAAGAGCCAAAAAAGCTATTGAGGTGTTAAAGAAGAACAAGAAAGGTACACAACAGACTTCAGTTAAATAAGTCAACAAGACCAATATATAAACATATATTTCTTAAAACTATTCAGTTGAGATTGGGGCCAACCCCTACGTTAGCTCCAAATAAGCTATCTTTGTATCTGACAAGCCAGCAAATGAGAAAGCTAAGGAAAGTAAAGATGAATCGAAGAAGCGTGATTCAATCAAAGGATAATCCTAAGTAGTTCCAACCTAAAACAAGATTCCTTTCACAATCATATGCAAGAATCCAGTCTACTAATTTTCAACCTATGTCTTAGTCTCCAACAAAACAAAAACTGATGTAAGAAGGTATCGAGTTATCTTTACAATCCAGCCCAAACCTCTCAAAGCCATTTTATAGATGAATGTGCCAGCCAGAAGTGAAGTCACTCAAAATCTTCCCATCGTCAACAACACCGAGAGAGACTGGAATATTAAGATAACCTGGCTTCCAGATGCTGCTAAAAATGGCAATTACTTCCTCATCAACAATAGCTACTCTTCATCATTCCCAGTCAAGAGAAACAGCATTGGTAACTTCCCTATAACCTTCAAGCCAAAATGGGCCAACCAAGCTGAAGCCAAGCTTATTATGAGTAATCCCTTGACACTTGACAACTTCGAGTATCAAATCATTGGAAATGGATAGGAGCCCCTTGCATAATAGCATATTGAAATTAAATGCTAAGCCAAACAAATAGTGAAGAAAGAAATCATTGTCAAAAATCCTTACCAAGAAAGACCAATAAATCTTAGAGTTTAGACTGATTTGCTAAACTGCTAAAGCGTCAAAAAGCTAACAATTGCTTCAGGAGGCAAGTAGAAGTTTG
>JACCDV011210059.1_pt1 | contig 19866 bp, 17 predicted proteins | sample 7446131 | NCBI WGS metagenome assembly JACCDV01 (sample SAMN15323448, study PRJNA562643) | freshwater metagenome | isolation source: river surface water | place: USA:Blue River Watershed | collected 2017-08-17 | reverse complement strand
ATAGGCACACACTGGCAGATAGATATTGCAAAAGAGCTTTCTTCGCAAGAAGAAGCTCTTTTGCTTGAAAAAATAAAAAACAGAATAGATATTTTTGATAAAGATTATTCGCGTTTCCGCTCGGATTCACTCGTAACAAAGATTTCAAAAGAAGCGGGCGAGTATAAGATGCCAAATGACGCCGACAAATTACTCTCAATGTATAAGAAAGTTTATGACGCAACAGGGGGTCTGGTTACTCCACTCATTGGGCAAGTTCTGGTGGATGCAGGTTATGATGCAAACTATTCTCTTGTTCCAAAAAATCCTGTAAAACCACTTTCCTGGGAAGAAGTTCTGGATTGGCAGAAACCTGTTTTGAAAATTTCGAGGCCGGAACTCCTAGACTTTGGTGCTGGTGGCAAGGGATACCTCGTGGACATAGTTTCCGAAATTATAGAAAGTCTTGGTGTAAATGAATACTGTGTGGACGCTGGTGGAGATATGAGACAGCGCGGAGGTGTGCTTTCTGTAGGTCTAGAACATCCTGAAGATTTGGAGTCGGTAATCGGGGTGGCGAAGCTAACAAATAAAAGTTTGTGTGGCTCAGCAGGCAACAGGCGTAAATGGGCAAACTATAACCATGTTATAAACCCAGAAACACTAACATCTCCAAAGGATATTTTGGCTGTATGGACTTTAGCAGGCGATACACTGACTGCAGATATACTTACTACAGCACTTTCTTTTGTTTCTCCAGATGTTTTGCAAAAGTATTTTCAGTTTGACTATCTTATATTTCGTGCAGACCACACAATAGAAAAATCTAGTGGTTTTGACGCCGAAGTGTTCACTTAACCGCTAAGATGTTAAAATACAAATATGAAATCCCGTAAGAAATTAACGGAGATTAATATTACCAGAATCAGATAAGTATAATAATTAAATAAGGAGTTATAAACAAATAAATAATCTCCGATTTCAAACGGGATGAAATATATAGATAACTTTTTGAATGGTATAACGATGTACAAACTAGTTTTGTACGGACTTTTCATTTTGTCCGGAATTTCGATTCTGTTAGGTTTCATGAATCAACTTTCTTTTGGTGGACTAGACTTGGTTTATTCTTTTTTTACTCTGACCATAACATGTTGGGCTACAAACGAGATTTTTGCAAAAGTACTTAAAGTCCAAACAAATGTTGAGTCAGCATCTATTACAGCACTCATTTTGTTTCTCGTTGCGTTTCCCGCAGAAAGTTTTTCAGATTTCAGAAATCTAGTTCTTGTTGCAGTTTTAGCTATGGCTTCAAAATATATTTTGGCCATTAATAAAAAACACGTTTTTAACCCAGCTGCTATCGCTTTAGTCGTCATGTCTTTGTTCGGTGTTGGTATCGGGGCATGGTGGGTAGGTAGTTCAGTGATGCTCATCCCTGTAGCTATACTAGGTTTTCTAGTATTGAGAAAAATAAGACACTTCACTATGTTTTTTGCATTTTTCGGAGTGGCTGTAGCTACTATAGTCGCTGTTGGACTAAACAATAACTATGTCTTTGTAGATATTTTGAAAGAGATATTTACCTCATGGCCAATCATTTTCTTTGGAACAATAATGTTTACAGAACCTCTAACAACACCTCCTACTAAAAAACTTCAAGTTATTTATGCCGTTATAGTTGGTGCGTTGTTTGGATCGCAAATTAATTTTGGAGGAATTTACATGACACCAGAGTTGGCACTAGTTATTGGAAACATATTTTCTTATATAGTTAGTCCAAAATACAGACTGGTTCTGACTCTCAGTTCTAAAGACACAATAAACAAAAAAGGGGATGTGGATGAATTTAGATTTGAGTCTGACAAAAAAATAAGCTTCAAACCTGGACAGTACCTAGAGTGGACACTAGGTCACAACAAGCCGGACTCCAGAGGAAACAGAAGGTACTTTACTATCTCTTCTTCTCCTACAGAAGAAAAAGTAATGCTTGGAATAAAATACTACGACAAACCAAGTAGTTTCAAAATGAGACTCGGACAGCTAAAGGTGGGGGAGAAAATTCACGCTGGCTCACTTTCAGGAGAATTTACAATGCCAGAGGATTTGAATAAAAAACTTGTATTCATTGCTGGTGGAATCGGAGTTACACCTTTTCGAAGTATGGCAAAGTACATGATAGATAAAAAAGAAAAAAGAGATGCAGTTCTACTCTACTCAAACAAAACTCCAGGAGATGTTGCTTATAAAAATATTTTTGATGAAGCAGAAAGTTTTGGTTTAAAAACTCTTTACTATATGAACGATTTAGAAGGCGCAAACCTAGCACCAAATATGCGACTTGGGTTCATAAATGCTGAAGCGATAACAAAAGAAATCCCAGACTACAAGGAGAGAATGTTTTACATTTCTGGTCCGCACGGAATGGTAACTGCTTTTCAAGAAAGTTTAAGTAAACTAGGCATTCCAGGAAAAAACATCAAAACGGATTTCTTCCCAGGTTTCGTGTAAAAGAAAACGCGAGCGCCGAGCATTTCTGCCAGGCACCCGCGGGTGTTCTCTAGTACTCTTCTCTGAAAGCAGTCGGGTTGCAAACGGTGCATCCGTCGCAGTTGGCCTCGTGCTCGGCCCAGCTGAACGGCTCAGTGCCTATGTCGTTGCAGCGTCCGCACAACGCGCCCCCAAGGTATAGATGTGGTGGCGGTTGCTCCATCCATTGTTGCTTTCCGCACTCACTGCACGGCACTCCGTACATTGTCGAGCCGATCTTCTGGCGTTCGTTTATGCCAGTCACCAGGACGAAGCTTCCGTCGGGCAATTGTAACTGCCGACCGAAACTTTTGTCTCCGCCAAACTCTGCGGTTGCGTTGATTGCCTCCTCGGCAACCAGGTAGACCTCGACTGTTGGGGGAAGTTCATGGTTCCTCGGGTCATAACCCAAGGGCTCCACGGCCTCAAAGGACTCGTACTCCAGGCCGACTACGACGAACCCGACCAGAACGGCGGTTACTGACTCATGGCGGTTGACCATTTCCTACCTCCTTGCTTTCGCGGCGACATGCCGCTATGAGCAAAGAGGTAATAAGGGAATCTGACTACCTCTAATGCTCTAAGTTAATCTGTACCTATTCTAACACAAATAATCCTTTTGTAAAGTATTCACCAGTGTGCAAAGCCTGGCATTGCACAATTACAATATTTAAGTAATGTATCTTTTATGATAAGAGAAAATTTAGCTGTAGGCGAGTATTACCATATTTTTAATAGAGCAATAAACAAACAGGTAATATTCCATGACAGTTCTGACTGGGATAGATTTCTTTTTCTAATAGTCTATTTTCAGTTACCCGAGGATTACAAAAATATTAGTCGAATATATAGAAAGTTTGTTACTAATGTGCAAAGCCAGGCTTTGCACATTAGTAAGTCAATTCAAAAAAGGCAGGTAGAGGTTGTTACATTTTGCATAATGCCAAATCATTTTCATTTAATTTTAAAGGAAATAGAGGAAGGGGGCATAACAAAATATATGCATAGAATTCTTACAAGTTATGCAAAGTACTACAATACTAAGTACGAAAAAACCGGTCACTTGTTTCAGGGACCATTTAAATCTGTGCATGTTTCAAATAATGATCAGCTACTCTATCTTTCTGCTTACATCCACAAAAATCCTAATGAGTTTTTCAAAAGTAAATCTAGTATGCAAAATCACCTTTACTCTAGTTTTCGAGATTATATAAGTGAAAATCGATGGGGTGATTTGCTTGCTCATCAGATAGTTTCTGAACAATTTAAACAGAAATCGGATTATTTGGATTTTGTTTTAACTAGCACTGCTAAGGAACTGGAGGAGGGTCTAATCATAGACTAACTGTGCAAAGCCAGGCTTTGCACAGTTAGAGAAATTTTTTAAAAAAATAGTGAATTACTGAAATATAAAAAAGTGTAGTTGTAAAGTGGATATTTTGGCTAGGAGGAGTAGTATCGGGGTAATTAATTTAAATTAAAGCATATGAAATTACCTGATTTTAAGGGTTTTTTGCTAAAAGGGTTGTTTGTTTTTTCTATTTTACTACCTGGTAGTGTTGGTGCTGCTGTAATATTTAACCAGTCCCCGGTGGATCTAACTGGTCAGGCCATGAGTGATGCCGTGCTAAATAGTGGATATCTGACTAGTTTTACATGTACTGCTGGCTTGAATTGCGGGGTATCGGGACAAACAGTTTACAATGTTGGTGTTTGGATGAAAAAAGTTGGGAATCCAGATAATGTTTTGCTCCAAGTTGGCGGAAGTTATAATGATCCTGATGTCGGGACGACAACACTTTCAAATATTTTGAAACTGTAAATGAGGGAAGTAATTTATCAGAATCAGTAAAACGGATTATGCTACATTGTTAAACCACAGTAAATGTGATAGAACGAGGGTAAGTTATGCCTAAAAAAGTTAAAAATCCTCCTATTGGTTGGAAGAAAAACAGAGACGAATTTGTCTATTATTTTAAGGATTCTGTAGCCAAAAGATTTAATATTAAAAAAATTGAGTTTTTTGGTTTTAAATCACAACCAGTTGGATTTGCGCTTTATCAATCTGGAGGAGGTTTTAACAGGAGGCTTATAAACAAGGTTGGGGGAGATCATTTTTTAGGTTTTTTAAAAGATAGATATAAAAAAGAAATAAAATTAAGTGTATTTGCCCTAGGACGAGGAGCAACTCAATTTAAGGTTCAAAAAAGAGCAGTTACTATAAGTGTTTCAACAATTAATTTTGCTGAAATTTTAAAGGATCTAGGTAATGAAATAAAAGAAAAAAGAGAAAAGTTAATACAAAAAAAGCTATCCGCTTTTTTTCCGAAGCAATTTATAGATCCAGATCTTGGTGAAAAAAGTACAAACGAAAAACTTGTAAATATAAATCTTAATAATCTAAAGGAAGCTGATCATGAGGCAGTTGGTAATTTTATTAAAAAATATATTTCTTTAAACTCAGATAATGACCAAGTTTTAAAAATTCTACAAACTGATCTTGTTATCCAGGGAAGGAAACAAACTCTTGATAAAGTAATTAAAAAATTTGTAAAACACTTAGTTGATGGTAAATTTAGTGAAAAAGATTGGCAGAAGTTTTTACATGAAGAAGTTTTTTTCTTCATCTCAAATTATCTGGAGTCGATTAGAGAAGCAAATGTTAATTTTGGAAAAACAGATGATGGAGAAAAGAAGCCTGATTTTGTTTGGATTGATATTTATGGTTTTTTGGATGTTTTTGAAATTAAAACACCGCAAACAGATATTTTAGCAAAGAGAATAGATACAAGTCATAATAACTATTATTTTTCATCAGATGCATCCAAAGCTATTGCTCAAATAGAAAAGTACATTCTTTTTCTTGAAAAGAATGTTGAGAATTTTGAAACGTACTTGTCTAAACAGACAAAAATACCATTTTCAGTGCTAAAACCAAAAGCTTTTCTAATTATTGGAAACTCTAAGGAATTTGAAACTAATCCAGCAAAGAAAAAAGATTTTAGAGTACTTAGAAGATTATTTAAAAATATAGAATTCATCACATTTGATGAATTATTGGATAATCTTAGAAACTTATCAAACAAGTTTGAAAAGAGTGTATAAATTTTATGGCAAGGTATCCTAAAAAATTTACTGGATTTGAAAAATTTCAATGGACGCTATTTCTAACCGCATGTGTAGTATATTTTGTTTGGTACTATGTTTTAGGTTTTTTTCAAAATTGTATTATTGAATGGCCAATAAGGTGGGATATAAAAAGATGTTGGGATGAACAATATATCCCTGCAAGGGATATGGCTGCTGAAAAAGCAATAAATTTCATGCCGTAATTTGTGTTTCAGACGCGCAACTAGACTTTTCAAATATTTTATTATGTTGTAGAGTTTGAGTATGAAGAATTCAGTAGTGGATATGGGGTGGTCTATAGCCCAAGGCGTCATTGATGATAAACCTGTATTTATAAGATACTGTGGGGGCTTAAATACTAATATAAACAAATTTAAATATCCATTCCAGATTGGAATAGCAGCTCCCTTACTAAATCCTACAATGGATGGGCTTACTAATAATGAAGAAGCTAAGCAACTGTGGCAAATTGAGGATGAATTAATATCAAGTTTGACTGAGAAGTATGAAATTATTCCTGTGCTTTTTATTACTACGGGTGGCATGAGAGAATTTGTTTTTTATGTATCCGAATGGAAACCTGAGGAAATTGAGGTGACAATCAAGGAGGTGGAAAGAAAAACAAATCACCATAAATTGCAATTTATAATGCAGGAGGATAGGGAGTGGAAAACTTATGAATTTTTTACAACTGTAAAATGAGAAAAATAAAAGACATAACTCTTGAAGAAATTAAGTCTGGGAAAAATTGGAAATATTATCCACCGATAGATTTTAGTATTCCTATGGAAGAGTGGGAAATAGAAGATGTAGATTCATTTGAAGAAAGTGATCATATAGTTTATTCTGTAATTCTTGTAGGGAGAGATTCTAATAAAATTGAAGCTGCTGTGTGTTTAAAAGTCGTTGGAGATTATGATTATGGTGGAGATTTTTGTATTTATGAAAATGGCGAATGGTATCAAGCTGGACTCAAGCTTGATCCAAATGCAGAACTAGTAGATGAATATTTTGCTAACCCACTAGAACAAGATAATTCATTCTACGCAGATTGGGATTATCGAGGAGATCACAGGGAAAATTTCAAGCGATTATCGTCTAATCTTTAAAAAATGTTCGGTCATAAAATACCTATTCTAATAATACCTTCAATACTATTAATAGGAATGTTAAGTTTATACGTGTTTTATCTACCTCCAGATACAGATCTTATTTCTTACCGTGGTGATTATTTAATTTGGAAAACATTATTTTCATTTCTTTTTATTTCATTATTAGTTGATGTATACAAAATATATCAAAAAGAATTGAGTATAATGTCTTTTTCAATTACTTTTTTGTCCTTTCTAATTATTTTTCTGGGTTTATGTATTAGTTTATTCTTAAATGAGGGATGTTTTGTAGATTGTAAATAAGGGTTCCAACCTGGTAACTAAATGGTTAAATACTTATGAATTTGAATGTAGTCTAAATATTGTGTAAAATAAAATTATGATGAAATACACAAAAATAACATTGGTTGTGGTTGCGATGCTGGTGGGGCAGGTGGCGGGGGCTGCAGAGCCTGTGGTCACAATTTCTGGGGTTATGGCACCTATGACCGTCCTTAAACTAGGGGCTCGTGGAGGGGAAGTTACGGCTCTACAGGAGCAACTGAAGGGCTTGCCAGGAGTGTACCCAGAAGGTCTAATAACAGGCTACTTTGGCACTTTGACAGAGAAGGCTGTCAGGAAGCTACAGGCACAAAACGGCCTAGAGCAGGTGGGGTACGTTGGCCCAAAAACAAGAGAACTACTTTTGAAACTTTCAAAAGACAAGATAACAGATATGGGGGTAGGCGACGGAAAAGTTGCTCCACAGATTTTTGATGTTCAGCCTATGGTAACAAGTTCAACTACTGCATATGTTTTCTGGACAACAAACAAATACACTACATCAGATTTCTTGTATTCAAACTCAACTCCGCTAGCATCTACTACTCCGATGAAAATAACAGACAGCAATATGAGTTTCACGCACTCTGTAAATATTTCTGGACTTATGCCAAACACTACTTACTACTACATGATAAAAATAAATGACAACAGAGGTAACCCGGCAACAACAACCGAAAGATCGTTTACGACTTTGGCAAACTAGTCAAGCGAATTTAAGTTTTTCAAAATTTAAATAGGTTTTACCAAAACTAGCCCTTTTTAAGGGTTTTTTGGTAAAAATTTTGCTTCTGAGCACCAACTCTCTACATGTTCTGCACTTTTTCATTATGATTTGATTTGATAAAAAAACATCGTGGTATAATTTAAATATCTTGATTTATCAAGACACAGTGTTTTTTGTAATTTAAACTGAGTTTGAAAGGCTTAGTATTGGGTAAATATGGGTCGAGAAGCGCAGAAATTATTAAATATTATCAATTATTATCAAATTAATTAAAAATAAAATATGAAAAAACTTTTTTCGAGTCTGGTTATTTTCTCGATGTTAGCAGTTTTTGTTCCTATGAATGTAGGAGCAGCTACAACTTGGGATGTAACAGGTAACTACGTTACTGGTTTTCAACTAACTGGTGATCCAACTGTGTATTCTCATGACATGGTGTTGTCCCAGGATATTCTAGACAATGTTTCAGGCAACGGAGGATATCCTGCCGGTGGCCCGTTTACTTTTGCTTGGAATGTAACGAGCGGAAATGTAACTGGAAACACAATCACTCTAATTAGTGATTATACTCTTGGTGCAGTAGGAACAACTATGAATATGGTTGGTACTATTGCTCTAGATGGGTCTATGAGTGGTACGTGGAATGATAACTATGGAGGAGGTTACAGAGAGGGCACATGGTCAACAAGTAGTGGCAATGCGAGCCAGTCTGTAACTGTAGTGGTTGCAGGGAACACATCAGCTGGTGAAAACCAGCCTGGTTGGTTGTTCAACAGAGACGTCACAACCGCTACACCTTATGTATTTACTGCGAGTGAACAAAGTATAGGGAATGGAAGTTTGCATGTATTGCCTATTGGAGCAAACGCATCAGATAAAATGATTGCTGAGAATTTCATAAATTCACCAATTGCTGATGTAAATTCTATTTCATATGACTTCAAAATAGGTAGTACAAGTCTTGATACACAAGAAGAACAATTCTATATGAATGTGTACGCAAATTTCGGTGAATCAGATGACCTGAAGTTTTATGATTGTAGATATAGTGTGGTACCAACAGTAGGCTCAACAGGTGCATTTACAACTGTAACTTTTGATCCTACACAAGCTTACCCAGTAACTACAAGAGGTGGTGCAACACCATCTCCTTACGCTTGTCCATCAGTGCCTGCTGATATGGATTTGCTAAGCGCGGGCTCAAATATTAGAGTATTTGCTCTAAATGTAGGAGATACTTCAGCTTCTGACGTAGGTCTTAGTGGTTATCTAGATAATGTCGTTGTTTCAGTAGGGGCTCAAACAACTACTTATGACTTTGAGTCTGTAACAGCACCAGTTGCTGTAGCAAATGAGTATTCAGTAGATGAGGATACATTGCTTTCTGTGGTAGCTCCTGGAGTACTTGGAAATGACACAGATGCTGAACTAGATTCGTTAACAGCAGTTGTTGTTTCAGGTGTTTCAAACGGTGTTTTGGTTTTGAATTCTGACGGAAGCTTTACTTATACACCAAATGCGAACTATAACGGAGGGGATAGCTTTACTTACAAAGCAAATGACGGTTCGCAGGACAGTAATGTTGTGACAGTTTCGATTACAGTTAATCCTATAGATGAACCTGTTCTGAATCCTACGAATAAAGATCAATGTATGAATGATGGTTGGCAAAATTATGGATTTAAAAATCAAGGACTATGTATCCAGTATGTAAATACTGCAAAAGATAGTAGATAATAAATTCTTAAATTTTTTAAAAAATCCACCAAAAAAGGTGGATTTTTTATTTCTCCGAGTATCGTCAAGTGTTTTTAAAAGATTTAAACTTTTTGCAAGTTTTGTCAATTTTCAAGGTATTTTGACGTTTTTCGGCTATTTTTTTGTAGTTTTGCACTTCTTCTCCACAACTTATTCACTTTTTTCATTAAGAATGTTTTGACAAAAAAACAGCGTGATATTATTTCTAAATCCTTTTATGTATAAATTTATGTGTAAATCTTTTAACAAAATAGTTTTGCAAGAAGTGCTAACCTTCGGCGTCTAGAATAGATGTCAGAGGTTAGCTCTTTTTGTAAACATTGTTGAAAGAGCACCGGGTCGAGTTGAATTAAATTGTATATAAAATTGCGAATTTAAATTATTAAGAAATTATTAGATATTTATAAATAAAAATTAAAAATAATGAATAGAAAAATTATAATGAGTTTGGGAGTAGTAGTTTTTGTAGCAGCACTTTCATGGGGCGCTACAGGAGCATTCTTCTCTGACAGTGAAACTTCAACTGGAAATACATTTACAGCTGGAGCAATTGATTTAACAGTAGATAGTCAACAGCACTACAACAACATGGTCTGTACATTAGTTGGCGAGACATACACATGGCAACCAGAAGTAGGGTTTACTCCAGGAGTTGGACACTATCCAGCAACAGGGACACCTTGTGATGGAACTTGGGAAATGACAAACCTTGGACCAACACACAAGTTCTTTAACTTTGCTGATGTTAAGCCGGGAGATGAAGGAGAAAACACAATTTCTCTTCACATTGACTCAAACCCAGCTTGGGCTTGTGCAGATGTAACACTTACAAAAAATGACGATGTTTCAACTGTAGACCCTGAGACAGATGCAGGAGACGTTGCAGAAGACCTAAACAACAACTTCGACGGTGAGCTAGCACAAAACCTATGGTTTGTTGCTTGGCCTGACGTTGCAAGTACATCTGGAGGGGTTATCGGGGATAACATTTGGCAAGGACAGGCACTAGAGCCTCTATACTTTGCACCAGGACCAGCATTTAACGTTCTAAATGGAACAACAACGCTAGCTCTTGCTGATTCATCTACACTTAATGGTCCACTACCAGGAGGAGCAACAACATATGTTGGTCTAGCATGGTGTGCAGGAACAATGACTGTAGTAGGAAACACTTTGCAATGTGATGGTGCAACTATGGGCAACGTTGCTCAAACAGATAGTATGGTTGGAAACGTTACTGTACGAGTGGAGCAACACAGAAACAATCCAAACTTCCTATGTACACCACGACAGACAGAACCAACAACAGGAACAATTACAATTGACAAATCAGTTAGTTTTACTGATCAACAAATTGAAGGCGTTGAAGTTGGAGATTATGCACTAAATATTTCTGGACCTAGTGGAGACATTGTTTTAACTGATGCGATAGCTTCAGGAGCTTTACTTCCAGGGGTTTACACATTTAGCGAAACATACTCAAACAATCCTACTGGAGTTATCTGGGACGCACAGTTTTCAGGTGATTGTGTAGAAGTTGGTAACACTGGAACAGCAACAATAAACTTAGCTGCTGGACAAAACCTAACATGTAATGTTAACAATGCAGTCTCAGTAGAAATTAACTAATTTACCAGGCGCGATAAAACTTTCAGAAATTCATAAATCTTTGTAGGTGGTAGTCCATAACTTTGGTTGTGGACTACAACCAAACAAAGATGGAGAGTTGGAAAGTAGGCAGTTAGGTACAGAAATTCACTAAAATTGGAAGATACACAAAATGAAAAAAATATTACTAAGTATCACATCAATAATTTTCGCAGGGGCTATTCTTGCTGGAGGCACAGGAGCTTTTTTGTCAGATAATGAGAAATCAACTGGCAACACCTTTGCTTCGGGAATTATAGACTTGAAAGTGGACAATGAGAGTTATGTAACAAATGACTGGGGAAACTTGGTCTACAGTTCATCTACTTCATGGGCACTTTCACCACTTGAAGGAAAATTGTTTTTCAATTTTCCTGATATTAAACCAGGCGACATTGGAGAGGATACAATAAGTCTACACGTAAACAACAACAATGCGTGGGTGTGCATGAATATAAAAATCACATCTACACTTGAAAATGGTCAAACAGGTCCAGAGGATCTTATAGATCCAACTGGAAACCCAAATGGGGGAGAATTACAAGAAAATTTGTATTTCAAATTTTGGGCAGATGACGGAGACAATGTTTACGAACAAGGGGAAGGGATATTTAAAAGAGGTTGGGCAAAAGATATTTTCAATGGCGTAAGCTGGACATTGGCTGATTCTGGACTAAATGTTTGGAGTGGTACAGGTCCAATGATTGGGAATTCTGTTAAATATATAGGTAAGGCATGGTGTTTTGGAGATATGAATGAAACACCAGTAGCACAAGATGGACTTGGTAAAACAGGTTCAAATGGACCTCTAGCTAGAGGAACAGGTTTTACATGTCAGGGAGAAAGAATCGGCAATATTGTCCAAAGTGACAGTATTACAGCGGATGTTTCTTTCTCTGTGATGCAGTCTAGAAACAATGCAAGGTTTGTTTGTAATAAATAAACAAAAGTTTATTTAAAATTATTATTGTCAGAAAAACAGAATGAAAAAGATATTATTAAGTACAGCTCTAGTTTTGTTTGTAGGAGGAGCCCTTGCTTTAGGTAGCACGGGAGCATTTTTCTCTGATACAGAGACTTCTACGGGCAATACTTTTACCGCAGGAGCGATAGATCTAAAGATAGACAACTCGAGTTACTACAACGGAGTTTTGAATCAAGGAACAACATGGGAACTTGTAGACCTTACGGTTGAAAAGTTTTTTGATTTTCTAGATTTGAAACCAGGTGATTACGGCGAAGATACAATCAGTCTTCACGTGGATACCAACGATTCATACTTGTGTGCAGAAGTTACTCTTACATCTAACGATGATAACGGCATAAACGAGCCGGAAGGAGTAGACGGCGATACAACAGATGGACCTGGAAACGGTGAGCTAGCAAACGAAGTAAACTTTATTTGGTGGGCTGACGATGGTGACAATGTTTTGGAACAAGGAGAAGGAGTAATAAATTCTGGAGCAATAGGAGAACTGGAATTAAATGAACCATATCCTTTCACACTCGCTGATTCAGACGAAAATATCTGGACAGGCACAGGTGGACCTATTGCAGGTGATGAAACATTGTATATAGGTAAGGCATGGTGTTTTGGAGGCATAACTCCAGCACCACTTAGCCAGTCTTCTAATGGTTCTAGAGCAACAACTACACCAGCACAAGATGGAAATGGAAACCAAAAAGTTGGTGAACCTGCGGATGGTGGGTATCTATGTAATGGCTCTCAGTTAAACAACATTACTCAAACAGATAGTTTGACGGCTGATGTTACTTTTTCTGCGATACAGTCTAGAAACAATCCAAACTATCAGTGTGCTGAACCTTTTGTGCCTTCGGCAACACTAACACTTCTTAAAAATGTAATTAACGATGACTTTGGAAATGCTCCAGACACAGCATTTACATTAACTGCTGACGGTGTTACAGATATCTCTGGTATTGAAGGCGCTCCAGCAGTAACATTAGCTCAAGTCATTCCAGGGGACTATACTCTGGGTGAAACAGGAGGACCTGTTGGTTATTTAGCATCACAGTATAGCTGCGTTATAAATAACGGCGCACCAGTAGTTGGTAATAATATCCAACTAGCAAATGGCGATGTTGCAGTTTGTACAATAACAAACGATGACAGTGAGCCACTTGCATGTACTGCGGGACAACAGTTTGCTGACAGTGCAGGACTTTTTGATCAAGGACGAACAAAATCTGGCAACTTGATAGTTGCAAATAGATCAAATCCTAATGCGGCATTTGGTGCCCCTCAAACAACCGGTACTCCAACAGATGCTGGTTTTCCAGCAGGGAGTTTCGTTAGTCTTGGATTTGGAGTTTCTACAACTTCAACACGATCACTTGTTCTTAACTTTGATAACAACTTGATTGTTGACGGAGTCGGAGCAGACGTACGAGTATATGAAGTGACAGGAGGTGTCTACCCAGATGAACATATCAAAATTGAGGCTAGTCAAAACGGTACGACCTGGGTAACTCTAGTTGCTGATGGAGTGCGAGATATAAATGCAGACTTGTCAGGTTCAGGACTTAGTTGGGCAAGGTACATACGAGTTACTGATCTAAGTAACCCAGCTTTGTTCTCTGACGCTACAGCAGATGCATATGATGTTGATGCGGTAGAGGCATTGAACTGTGCGCAACCACCAGTTATTAACAACGTTAACTAATAGGGTCAATTAATGAAGTTCCTTTTTAATTTTATCTACTACACTTTTGTTTTCGGGATAATATTTATCGCATTGTTGCTTATAACAACACTTGTACCTGTTCCTGGAAATTTTAAAGTTAAAGTGGTGAAGTCTGGCTCGATGGAGCCATACATAAAAACAGGAGGAATTGTCGTTATTAAGCCTTCGGACAGTTACAAAGTTGGTGACGTTATAACATTTGGGGAAGATACAAAAACTCAAATACCTACAACTCACCGAATAGTAGCTGTGGATGGCAGAGGAGGTTCGCAGGTTTTCACAACGAAAGGGGATGCCAATGATTCGGAAGACGCAGACACTACTAGGTTTGATGAAATAAGGGGAAAAGTAGTTCTGACTGTGCCATATCTAGGCTATGTACTAGATTTCGCAAAACAACCTATAGGTTTTGGACTTCTCGTCGGTGTCCCAGCATTGCTGATTATTTTCGAAGAGATTGTAAAAATCATTTCTGAAATAAAAGCGATTCGACGCAAAAAACAACTTGAAAATGCAAACACTGAATAAAAAAACATTTGATGGAGTTAACAGACGAAAGTTTTTAGAAACTGAAACTTTTGCTACAGAGAACTCTATTCAAATAATAAGTTTAAAATACTCCGGATTGAAAATGATTGGAGTAGGGATACTTTCAGTTGCTCTTCTTGTCAGTCTGTCTTTTGTTGGAGGTACAGTTTCTTACTATGCCGATGAAGAAAACTCTGTTGGTAGTAAACTTTTAACCTCACCACTTAACTTTGATGTGGAAATCGCCAGCTCGACTTCTGCACAAGTAAGCATAAGCGAGGGGGGAGAGCTACTTGTTCCATACATGTTTCCATTAGTAGACAGCAAGGAGATACAGTATTCAGTTAACTCTACATTTGTTTCTGGAGATTTAGGTTTATGCAGCAGTATAAAAGCTCTTGGTGCCTTTCCTTTTCCATATGATGGAAACTTGATTGGCCTTCAAACTGGCTTTTCTACACAAACAGGTTCATGGGCACTTACTTTTAGTGTTCCTGATATAAGTTTGTTTTCAGGAGCTACTTGTACAGTAGATATGGTCTACAAAGGTTGGAATAAAGATTCTGTGGTAGGAGAAGGATATAGTGATGTTCAAAAAGTTACTATAACCTTCACAACACCTGAAATTATTGCACCTGTGCAATTCAGGGAGTCATCTGCACTTGTGGAGAATCCAGAAGTTCCTACTGAATCAGTTGAAACTCCGGTTGTTGAGGATGAAGTTCTTCCAACTGAAACTGCTGAAGTAGTAGAGGAATCAACTGCACCTGTTGAAACTGAAGTAGTTGAGGCCGAGACAGAACCTATAGTTCCTGAAGTTCTACCAGAGCCAACACCTGAAGTAACAGAGTAAAAATAAAATATAAGTTTTTAATGATAAAATCCCCAAGAAATTGGGGATTTTATCATGAAATTTGCGTGTAATGTCAATGGAATATTTTATGTATATTTATAGCCGTAGAATTATTCCACTTGTAGAATATGGCTTAAAATATAGACACTTTGTAATTGTAAGGCATTTATAGTATACAACGTCTAAACTACTGTGACATCTAGATTTTATTAGTTCTTTCTGATAGTTTAATTAATACAAATGCATATACAAATTTCAAGAATTTCAGTTGTTTTCTCGACATTATTAGCAATTATAGGTTTACTTAGTTCTTTTTCCTCAGTTTCTGCGCAGACAGTATTGCAGTTTAACAATGATCTTTATTGGAACATGGCCCCAGTAAGTAATGAAGTTAAACTATTACAACAGTTTCTAAAAGACCAGGGTTTTTACAGTTCCGTCATTAACGGAAAGTATTTAACACAAACATATAACGCTGTGGTAAAGTTTCAGAATGCTAACAGCATAAGTCCAGCTACAGGATATTTTGGGCCTGACACAAGAGCAAAAGCAAATGCCATACTTAGGGCTCAGGCCACTACTCAAAACAATGTGACAACTACTCAAACAAACACAAACTTGGCGAACGTGGTGACAACTACAACAGCAGTAGCAACGGTTCCTACAACTACTACAACTACCACAAATACCACCAGTAACCTTATTTACAATCCATCCCTAGAGGAAGCAAATGGCACTCAGCCAAATAGATGGATTGCAGGCAAGTGGGGAACAAATACATCCGTTTTTACTTATCCAACAGGGGGTTTTGACGGTGCTAGAAGTGCAAGTCTGACTGTGACAGGGTACGTAGACGGTGATGCTAAATGGTACTTTGAAGATGTTCCGGTAATTGCAGGTAAACAATACACATTTTCTGAATACTACAAGAGTAATGTGGTTACAAACGTAACAATTAGGTGGACTAAAACTGATGGAACAAAAGTTTATCAGTCGTTAGGAAATCCTGTCGCGACTACAAATTGGACACAACGTGTAAGCACATTTACTGTCCCTACTGGAGTTGTAAAAATGACAATATTCCATATTCTAAAAAGTAATGGAACTTTAAGTATTGATAATTACAAACTAACATCTACTAGTGTCACAACCACTCAAACATCTACTACTTCAGTGGCAACCACAACAACTTCTTCGACATTAACTCCTGTAGATGCAACCGTAACTGCTTGGGGAAACTGGACTCCTATCACAGCTTGGACGAGCTGTTCAGTAAATACGCAGACTAGGACAGAAGAAAGAACACGCACTATAATAAACGGTCCAGTAAATGGGGGATCAGTTCCAGTATTAAGAGAAACAAGAACAGTATCACAGTCTTGTGGAACTATAGCGACAACTACTAGCCTGTTGAATTTCACCACAAAGGAATGGGGAGTATATAACGGTTGGGCAGATGATGGACTTTCAAGTTTTGAAAATGCGGTAGGTAAACAAGCAAAATACAGAGCAGTTTTTATTCACTGGGGTAACGAAAGTGCTTTTCCAATGAAATGGAAAACTTCAATAGCAGATACGGGTAAAACATTAGTTATTTTCTGGGAGGCAACAAACTATAATGTTGGCACAGTAAATCAAACAGCCTACAACTATGACTCCGTTCTAAATGGTAACTGGGATTCATATTTTACACAGTTTGCCAAAGATGCAAAAGCATACGGCGGGGAAGTTATATTAATTCCTTTCTCTGAGATGAATGGAGACTGGTTCCCGTGGGCTATTACGCAAAACAATAACTCTCCACAGAAACACATTGATGCATGGAGAAGAATCAGAAATATATTTAAAGATGTTCCAAACGTAAAGTTCGGTTGGGCACCTAACCAGGTTTCTGTTCCAAACACTACGATTAACCAGTTTGAAAACTTCTACCCTGGAGATGCATATGTTGACTATGTTGGTTTGGACGGGTTCAACTTCGGTACGCCTTGGTTAACATTTGATGAGTTGTTTGCTAAACCTCTAGCAAAAATGAAAGTCTATAAAAAACCAATATATATCTTTTCATTCGCTTCAGCAGCTGGAACATTGAAGGATGAGTGGATAACAGATGCACTTAAGGTTCAGATGTATAGACATCCGGAAATAAAAGGTTGGATATGGTTCAATGAAAACAAAGAGAGAGATTGGAGAGTGAATGTTGATCCAATTGCACTCAATGCTTTCAAAGCCGCACTTCCTTAAAAGTATTATTATGACAAGCAAAAACACCTCAGATTTGGAGGTGTTTTTGCTTGTCATTTATTTGATTAAGGATTCATCTGGCTTAGACCTTGTTCCATAGTTACCACTGTCACATTCTGAGATGTTAAGTAGTTAACCATTTGTTGCAGTAGTGCCGGACTTACTCCAAGAGGAGAAGTTGCATCAATTTGGTGGAACATCAGTATGAGCCATGTCTTGTTGTCTCTGGCAGAGTCAACCCATGTTTGGAATTGTGTAAATGTAGTAGTTTGGTCTACTTGCTGTACTTTTAAGGCATATCGGTCAGTATCTCTGTAGTTGTATCCAGGGTCTACACTTCTAGCGCCTACATAACCTGCATTACTTACAATTTGTTGAACTGAAGGAGTGTAGGCTCCGTAAGGATAAACAAATGTGTTTGTTGGAGTAATTCCCATAGCCAATATTTCTGTTCTAGAGGTATTTATTTCATTTGTAGCTTCTTGAGCAGTTAGTGTAGAAAGGTCAGCATGAGTTCGTGTGTGCGATCCTACTTCATGACCTTCTTGCCATAACTGTTGGGTTTGGGCTGTATTAACGTACTTCAAGACTTTGTTGAAATCAACATTATCCATTGTAAAGTATCCATTGCTTCTTAGTGAGTTGTATACAGTAACTGTTTTAAATTGGAGTTCAGTGTAGAATGTAAAACTAAATGGAGTCCAGTCCGAAGCTGGTGCCAAGTAACCAATAGCTACAGTGTCAACAGAGTCATCTAGTCTAACGTATTTAGTGCGTACATATGTACCTACATCCGATTTGTACATACCACTGTATGTGTACTGGTGACCTCCGATTGCTGTCATTTGAGCTGGAACCCATTCTGCTTCACCGTCTACATAATTACTAACATCAACTCTAACTGCTGAAGAACTAGAAATACCTGGAGCAGGGTAGGTAAACACCGCAGTGTTTGTACCTGTTGTAGTTGTTGCCCAAAGGCTAGGAAGGTTAGGGTTACTACCCACAGTTTCAAATCCTGGATTATTTATTCTATTGTCTGGAACAGAGTTCAAAGTTTCTTCCGTCACAACATAAAATCCACCTTTAATATTTGCTGCATTAAGTATTGGTCTTGCAGAATCAAATTGACTCAACCAACCATCATCGAACGTTAGAGAAACCAATCCTGCTGGGAAAATATTAGTAGAAACTGGAACGTCTTCACCAAAATAATAATTGTCTGTTTCTAGGAATCCAACAGAACTAATGATGTGGAAGATAGTAGTTTCGATTACACCTGGGGGAATAACAACGCTTGTCTCCACTGAAGTCCAGTTGTTTGAAGGCTGTAGAATAATTACATCTCGATACTGAACAGAATTATCTGGGTAAGTGAATCGTGCGGTTATTTTTGTGTTTGTGTTTGATCTGTACTGTTCTTTAAACAAATAAGTAGTATTTTCAGTTGTAGAAGCATTGTTAAAGAACCATTTAGCATCTCCATCAGTGTAGGAAGTCATTTCCACTCTAATACCTCTCGTACCTTCTATTCCTGCAACTGGGTATGTGAAGACTGTATTGTTCGTTCCCCAATTACCATTTTGCCAACCTTGTGGAAGTGAAGAATTATTTACATCGGCAGTTTCAACTGAGTGATTTAATACCATGTTTGGGGCAGTTGGAAATACTGGAATATTGAATACTTTAAAATTAACAGATATAGAGTTTCCAATGTTTCCATTTACATCTTCTGCATAGGCAGTAAGTACGTGGTCTCCATTTCCTAAGTTTACTGTGTTGATAGATGCACTATAAGGGAATGTATTATCGATACCAATATTTTCACCGTCAATCATTATGTGTACATCTTGAATAGCGATATTATCTGTTGCTGTTATGTTAGCTGTCATTAGGCCACTTACAGTTACATTTTGTCCAGGTGATGTAATTGAAACAGTTGGCGGAATTAGATCTGGTGCAACATTACTAACGTTTATACTTATTGATGTAGTAGCATTATTACCACTTGAATCAGTCGCGCTTCCAGTCAGAGTATGTGTTCCGTTTGTAAGAGTTGTTGTATCAAGAGGATAAGTTGTCGAGGTTGTGCTTGCAGTCGAACCTACTAAATTTCCATTCACTAGAAGTGAAATATTTGAAACGGCAACGTTGTCACTAGCATTAATATTTACATTGATAGTGCCTGATGCCGTAGATCCATTTACAGGCGCTGTGATGCTTACTGTAGGTGCTGTAGTATCAGTTGCTCCACCAGGACCAACTAATGAGTAGTTATCAACTTCAAGAGTTCCAACTGTTTTGATTAGGTGGAATATTGTCATTCTTGTAACT
>JACCDV010658540.1_pt1 | contig 19871 bp, 9 predicted proteins | sample 7446131 | NCBI WGS metagenome assembly JACCDV01 (sample SAMN15323448, study PRJNA562643) | freshwater metagenome | isolation source: river surface water | place: USA:Blue River Watershed | collected 2017-08-17 | reverse complement strand
GTGGCCGAGTGGTCGATGGCGACAGACTGTAAATCTGTTAGTGTAAACTCCCGTTGGTTCAAATCCAGCCTTTTTCATAACATTAAAAAAATAAAATTCTAAAGAATACTATATTTTTTATTTTTAATGCATTTTTTTTTAATACGCTATATTACAAAAAAAAAAATATCTAAATATTATTTAATGAATAAAAAATTAAATAAAAAAATTAACAATAAATTAAATTTTAAAGAAAATAATTTTTTAAAAAAAAAATATTTTTTTTTTAATTCAAGCTTTGGAAAAAATTTACAAATAAATCAAATTAATTATTATAATATATACATAAATAACTTTAATTTTATAAAAAAAAATTTTAACCATATTAAATACGAGAAATTGCTAAATTTAGTAAAATTAAAAAAATTAAATCAAAACATTAATAAAATTATTTTAAATAAAATCAATAATAATGTTTTGACAAATTTTATATTAATTTATAATTTTTTTCTTAATTCAATTTATCTCGATATATTTTACTTTAATAAATTTTTAAAAAATAAAAATCGTATTTTTTTTTTTTTAATATTATCATTTAAAAAAAAAAAATTGTATATAAATTTACAAAATAATAATAAAAAAAACTATTTATCAATATCAACTGGACTTTTTATTAAATTTTTTGAAAAACGTAAATCTATAAAAAAAAACAAAGCTATTAAGCTTCTTATGGTAAAATATTTAAGAAAATTGTTTATTATTTCTAAAATAAATAATTTAATTTTAGTTATTAAAAAAACTCCTCTTTTCATAAATGAATTGATCAACTTTTTAAATACACCTATAGCACATAAGTATATAAACCCTATTGATCAAAAAATTATAGACGAGTCACTTAATAAGTACTCATCGATTAGATTTTCTTATTTTATTTTTACAGAAAATAAAAATTTTTCGAAAAATAAAATGCCTTCAAAAGGACGAATTAAACGCAAAATACTTCGAAAAATAACTTTTGAAAATAAAATAATAGATTAATCAATTATTTTACCTTATTAAATGGATTATACATAATTTAATTACTGTGAGTTTGACTTTGGCTCGGAGTGAACGCGTGCAAAATGTCTTGACACATGCAAGTTAATAAAAATATTTTTTATTTTTATAGCGTATTGGTGAGTAATATATGAAATATATCAGTTAGATTATTCTAATAATAAATATCTTTTAAATGTTTTTAAATATTTAATTAAATTTAAGAATTAAAAACAAAATAAAGTTAAAAAAATTCTAACTGCTTTTTTTATATTAAACTAGATTTTATTTACATAAATCGATTAGTTTTAGCTGTTTTGAGAGATTGAACAGTCACATAGGGGCTGAAAAATACCCTACCGTTGGCAGCAGTGGAGAATATTGGTCAATAGACGAAAGTTTGAACCAGCGTTTTGCGGGGATGAAAGATTCATAGAATCGTGAAGGCTAAGATAGCTGTAAAGTCCACCCGTAGGTTAAAAAAATGATTTTATACCTAAAGAGAACCCCGGGCCAACAACGTGCCAGCAGCTGCGGTAAGACGTTGACGGGGAAGCGTTACTGGCCTTTACTGGGCGTAAAGAATGACTAGATAGTTTAAGAATTTAAAATTTAAATCATAGAATAGACGAAGTTTATTTTAAAACCTTAATACTTGAGGATTGGAGAGGTAAGCGATATGTACAATTTAGAGATGAAATTCTAATAGATTGTAAAGATCTTCAGCAGCCGCGGCGGCTTTCCATCTAATTTCCTGACATCGAATCATTAAAGCACGAGTATCAATCAGGATTGGAGACCCTAGTAGTTCGTGCCCTGAATTTATGGATATTATACATATAATTTTTTTTTATGTATAAGCTTACGCGTAAATATCTCGCCTGGGGAGTAAATCTGCAAAGATAAAACTTAAAAAGATTGGCGGGAGTTTGTATAAATGGTGGAGCGTGTGGTTTAATTCGACAATCCACGTTAAACCTTACCAATGTATTCAAAATTGTTATAGATATATTTTATTTAATGTTACGAAACAATTTTAATTGGTACTGCATGGCTGTCGTCAGTTTGTGTTGTAGAATGTAATATTTAGTTATTTAACAAACGCAACCCTTTTTATAAATTTTATTTGAATTTTTTATTAAAGAAACTCGCTTAATAAAAATTTATATTATTTATATCATACAACAATGCAGATAACTAAAAATTTTTTAAATTAGTCTGTTTTGAGGAGGTTAGGGAGAAGTCAAGTCATTATGGTCTAAATATGTTGGGCTACACACGCGCTACAAGGTTAAAAACAATTAGATGCAATAGTGTAAACTAAAGCAAATCTACAAAAATTAACTAAGTTCAGATTGTATTCTGAAACTCGAATACATGAAGATGGAATCATTAGTAATCGTAAATTAGAATGTTACGGTGAATGATATATCAAACTTTGCACACACCGCCCATCACGCTCGGAGAGTTGTATTTTTCGGAAATTTGATAAATTTTTTTGATTTAACTTTTTAATAACATAACTAGTTAAATCTTAAAGTATAATTACTTAAAAACTTAAAAATTTGTGGATCAAGGCGGATATAATAACTTGAGTGAAGTTGAAACAAGGTAATAGTAGGGGAACCTGCCGTTGGATTATATATAATTTATAAATAAATTTTAAACTAATACAAGAAATTTATTAAAATTTCGAGAACTTTTTAGAATAATAAGATTCGTTGCATTAAGTGGATGCCTAGATATTGAATGAAAAATGAAATGGATTTTCAATAATTGTTAGGAGTAATGGAGTTACGTGGATTAACAAAATTAATAATTTAATTTAGCGAAGAGAAACATCTTAATAGCTAAATATTAAAATCAACTGAGACAAAGTTAGTAGCGGTGAGCGAAAATTTTTAAACCAAAAATTTAAACAACATCAAGTAATATTTTTGAATAAATTACCTTAGCGGTTAAAGTCCGGTAACTTTGATGTTTTTTTAGGGATATAGTTTAGTGGTAGAACAGCGGTCTTCAAAATCGCATGTGTGGGTTCGATTCCTGCTATCTCTGATGTTAGCATTTAATTATAATAAATATGCAAATAACTTTAATACAATTTTTGTTAAAACAAAAAAGAAAACTAAACCAAAAAAAACAATTTTTTCAAAAAATAATAAATTTAAATTATTTAGAATAAAGTATACTAAAAATATTAATAAAAATCTTTATAAGTATAAAAAACCATTTTTATTGTTCAAAAAAAAAATTAATTTTTTTTTTAATAAATTTTATTTCTTTAATAAATTTTATTTCTTTAATAAATTTTATTTCTTTAATAAATTTTCTAAAAAATTTAATAATCTTTTGTTTAAGAATTCTTTTTTTTTTTACTCAATAAACGAAATCAATAAAGTAAATATTTTTTTTTTTTTTAATTTATTTTTTAAATTTTTTCTATCAAATTTATTTAAAAATTTTTATAATAATAACATTTTATCTTACTTTATAAATAATAATATTTTTATAAATTATTCTAAAACATCCTTTTATTTTTTATTTTTAAATCTTTGTACTATCCGTAGCTCGTTTTTACCTTCTAACTTTTATAATTTTTTTTCATCAAATCGATATTTTTTCAAAAATAAAACGTTTAAAGATGGATTTTTTACTAAAAATAAGAAAAATTTATTCTTACAAAGAAAAACATTATTAACCTTATCTCGCAATATTTTTTTATTTACTCCTAGTTTTAATAAATCAAATTTTTCTTTATTTTTATTTCGATTTTATTTTAAAAAATTAAAATATAAAAAATTTACACCAAATGTATTTAAATTAAACAAATTAGACTGATTGAGCGAAACTATGGCTAGATTGACAAAATATTCGTCTTTTTTGAATTTGAATGATTATTTAATATTTCAATCCACTTTTTTTAAAAAATATTTAATCTCTTTTATTAATCGTTTTTATCTAATAAATAAAAATTACGAAAACAATTATTATTATTTCAACACCAATATTAAAACAAAAATAAACTCTCATACGCAAATTTTTAATAAAAATATTATTGTTAATAAATTTCGCACTAATTCTTTTTATATCTATAAATTTAAAAATCAGCACGCATCGACTATTAAAACTACTTTCACCACTCTTAACTTTATTTTATTTTTTTATTTTTCTCCTTTACTTTTTAAGTATCTTTTAACAATAAATTTAAAAAAAAAAAATGAAAAAAATATTTTTAAACGATTTTCAATCCTTAAAAATTTATTTTTTTTAAAAGATTTTTTTTTTAATTCGTCTAATACGCATATATCGGCAAATAATTTAATTCCAGATCTCAAATTTAATTATAATTTTAAAAAAAAAATGCTTAAAATCTTTAACTATAGTAAATTTCCCACTATAACTACTATATGGCATTATAACACTTTAGTTAGATTTTTAGAATTTTGCTCCGGAAAAAAAGTTTTTATCAAATTCTTTAATTTTTTAATAACTAATCTAACTTTTGGAGAAAAAGCCCAATGCCTTATCTGAGCACAAAAAGTTAAATACTTTAGAAAAGTTTTAGGGCCGAGACTTTTTCTCAACGAATCCTTACAACTTATGTATCTTTCTTTAAAACTTAAAGATCCTTTCATTTTTACAAATTGAATGGTTTCAACTATGTATAAAATTAGTTTCTGAAAATATAAAACCTTTTTACGATATATAAAATATGTGCTAAGATATTTTTTTTGAGTAATTTTTAAAGATTTAAAAATAAAAGGTATAAAATTCCAACTGAAGGGTAAAATAAGTGTAGCAGGTAATGCCAGAACACGCACAGTTTTCCATAATGTCGGATTTACTAGCCATACTACCTTTAATAATAAAATTTTGTATAATTTAAATTTAGTTCGGAGTTTTACCGGTGTCATGAGTTTAAAGCTTTGAATTGTTTTTTAATATTTAAAAATGTGATTTTACCAGCAGAATATAGTTGATTAGAATCTTATCTCGATAACGATAACTTATGATTAGAAGACGCCGTTAATTGAGAAGAAGCTTTTGACCTTGTTTTATCAGATTTTACTATTTACAACTTTTTAACTACACCTTTTTTTTTTAATAGTCATTTTTTTATTGATTCATTTACTAAATTATCTTTTTTAGATGTTATGTTTTTAATTGAAACTAACAAAAATACATATTCTAGAGAGCTTTATGACTTATTTATTTGAGATCTTACTTCCACCGTATATAACAAATTTTTACCATTACAATTTTTATTTTACACCGATTACCAAGATTTTATGGTAATTTTACTTTACTATTCTCCTGAATTAATGTTAGCTTTAACTGACTATGTTAATATATTCTGATTAAATAGTGCTTTTAATTATTCTCCTGCAGCTGTTTTCGATTTATTTAATGACTCTTTAAATACTGCCATTTCAGAATTTGTTGAATATTTTATTTTATTTTTTTCTTTTGTATGAGGAGTTGTAATTTTTATTAATATTTTTCACTTAATCAAATGAAATAATCCGCTTGAAGCTTACATTGTTCGACTTTTTTATTATTTATTTTCCTCGTCACGTGAAATGCGAATCCAATTTGAAGCTTTTTTACAATTTTTCTTTTTCTTTTTTTTCTATTGATCTATGATGATTGCAGCTTTTGATGATGATCAAGAAGAGTTGATTGAGATGTTTGATGTCAGTTTTTTCTATTTTTTTTGTACATTAATTGCTTTCTTACTTTACAAATATTCTATTCATTATTTTGCATTTTTAGAAGTTTCAGTTTCGGAAGGCCGATCAGTAGCTTTTATAACTAAACAATTCTTTAGAGATTTTATCAATACATTTGCACTTTTTTTACGATTTTTTATTTTGTTATTTCGTTTAAACGTTTACGATACTCTTGACGATTTTTATGATTCTTATTATATTTTTTTAGCCGATTTTGACGATGATGAATATTTTAGCGAAGTTTTTTTTTCTATGTATGGTTTAATGTTTTACGATTTTGATGTTAACGACGATCGAGCCTTTTCTTTAGAAGATGAAAACGAGTTTTTTTTAGATTTATTTTATATATATTTTGTATGCTGATCTAAATTATTTACTTTTATTTTTTTTATATTAGAAGAAATTTTACGAATTTGCTTAGGTTTTTATATTTGTTACTTAATTATTTTCGAAGTTCATTCGGTAAATTTTTCCTATGTTGAAGATAATTACATTCAAAATGCTCGTCAAAATAACTCTTCTATTGCAGATTTTAACAGCACTATTAGTTATTTTAAATTCTAATTGAAATTTGAACACTTATCAACTAATAATCAGGCTAGTAAAAAAAATGTATCAAAAAAAATATATTTTAGCTTTGAAATACAATCTTTAATTTTTTTAAATTTTAATATAAAAAATACTCTATATTTAAAATCCAATTCTAACGTTATTTCATCAAATACTTTAATATTTGCAGAAGAAAAATCAAAAAATAATTCAATTTTTTTATTTTTTATTTTATTTTTTATTTTATTTTTTATTTTATTTTTTATCGATCAAAGCTTATTAAATCTAGATAATACTAACTTGCTTCTAGTTATTAAAAATCAATTTACTAGTTTTAACGCAAATAATTGTTTTAAAAATTGTAATTTATTTTTTAACGATTTATTAATAAGTGTTATCCAAGAACTTGAATAATGTTTGTTAATTTTTCAATTAAAATGATGGTCGAAAGTTTAAATATGCTATTTTTATTTTTTTTTTTAATACTTTTCAGTATCTTAATCAATACTAATACTTCTCTACATCTATTATTAACAGCTGAATTACTGTGAATAACTCTCTATACTATTGTTCTTTTTATTGGATTTATCTTTGACAATCTAAATGTTCTTTCTTTAACTTTTTTTTTTTTAGTTTTTTCAGCTATTGAGTTTGGTTTAGGTTTAGTTTTATTATTGTTTCAAAACATAATAACCCGATCTATTAATTTAAACGATTACGACAATAATTTTTTAAAATTCTCAAATAGATTTAAAAATAAACTTTATATAAATAAAATTAATTGAAAATATTAATTTTAAAAAAAATGTGATAAAAGATGAATAATAAATCTTTCAATTATAAAAATGAATTCTTCTACTTATTAACTTTTTTCAAAAATAACTTTTTCAATCATAAATTTCTATTTAATCTAAATTTAAAAAAATCTTCATCTTTCGATTTTTCTACCGTTTTAAAATCTCTTTTTAATATTTTTTTTTGAGCAAAAATTAGAATTTTATATTTTACTAATAACTGAATTTATACAACTAATCATAAACGTATCGCCGTTAACTACTTTTGATTTGTAATTTTATCTGGTGTAGTAGGAATGGTTTTAGCTACTTTAATTCGTTTAGAATTTGCTTATCCGGGTGTTGGTATTTTTGCCGGTGATAGTCTTCAATATTTAAGTATGGCTACAGCCCACGGAGTTATCATGGTTTTTTTTATGATTATGCCTCTTTTATTTGGAGCATTTGCTAATTTTTTAATTCCTACTCAACTCGGGGTTCACGATGTCGCTTTCCCTAGATTAAATAGTGCTGCTTTTTGGTTCCTTCCTGGAGGTTTATTAATGCTTTGTCAACTTGTTTGTGTCGATCGTCGTTACCAACGTATGAATTGTTTTAATATTCGCGAAATTCAATCTATCTTAAAAAGAAAATTTTTTACTGATTTAATAAATACTCACGAACATCATACTTTACTTGATAAAACTGCAATGGGGTTACGTTTTAAAACTAATAATTTAAATACACTTAATAGCAATATTTTTGTTTTTTATAATTATGGTATTGAATTTTCTCCCAAAATAAGATCTAATTATTTTTTTTCAAATAATACTACTTTTAATAATATTTCTTATTTTAACAATACTTCTTATTTTTATTCATTAATTACTAAATTTTTAGGCTTTAACTTTTTTTTTTTTTTAATAGTTTATATTTAAACTTAACCAATCACTTTTCTCTAATCTCATCATTAAATACTTCTTTTAAAGATTTTTCGTTATTATTTGCTTCATTAGTTTTATATTTTTATGATAATTTTTTTTTTCTAATTAATAATGTTTGAGAATCTTTGTTTTCTTTTTTTTCTTTTTATTCTCTCTTTTTTAAAAATTTTTCTCATTTTTTAAATCTATGCTTTTATTTTTTTTCTCCTTTTTTTATTGTTTATTTTTTATTTGATATTGTATATAATTTTTTTTATAATTTTTTAAATTTTTATTTAATTATTAATTTAAATTTATCAAATTTTTTAAATTTTTTTAACTTTAATCAATATTCTTTAATTAATGTTTGATATGATTTTTTTTTTTTTATAAAATTTTTCGAAATTATTTACTTTTTTAATACTAATTTCTTAAATGTTTCTTATTTTTTTAATAACTTTTATTCCATCTTTTTTATGGATAACTTTTCGTATACTTTTAAAAATTTTTTTTTTTCTATTTATCAATTTTTTTCATACTCAGATTATACTTTTTCTTATGAAAACGTCCCACACCTTAATAATTTGGAAATTAAAAATGAAGAAAATTTAACTAATTTTAATTTAAAATCGGATACTAATTCTTCACTTTTTTTTTTTAATTATAATTCATATTTTGTATATTTTTATACAATTTTTTTTTTTTTCTACAATCTTCCTTTTATTTTTTTTGATATTTTAAGAAATATTTTTAATTCTACAAATTTAATTGCTTTATTTTTTTATTATTACGATGTTTTAGTATCATGATATTTGCCTGTCTTATTTAACGATAATATTTTTTATTTAATTTACATTAATATCAATTTCACTTCTGTAAATATCAGTAATTTTACTCCTTACTTTTTAATTAATATTTTTAAATCTTTTTTTTTTAATATATACTCTATCAATATAAACTATACTTCTTTTTTTCTATTTATAAATAGTATTTTTAGTTTTTTTTATGCATTTATTTTTGATTTTTCTTTTTTTATTTTTTCTTTTTTTCCTACTTTTTTTCATAACTTATCCTATATTTTTTTTTCAAACCACACTCACGCTTTTTTTGTTTTATTCTACAATACTTATTCAAATTACTACTTAAGTAATTTTTTCGGATCTAATTCTAGTTATTTTTTAAATTATAAATCAAATCATTTTTCTAACACTTCTGTTTCATTTTTAAACAAATACTCAAACGAAGAAACTTCTGAAACTTTTAGATATTTAAAATTTTATAACCCTGTTTTTAAATATGATTTTAAATCTGGAGATTATTTCCCTAAATTATATAAAGAAGCTTATAGCTATCTTTTTTTAAGCATGGCTGAAGCTGTAGGAAGTTTACGTTCGGCTCCTTGATTTCTTTCTCCTAAATACTTCGAATATTTTAATACTAATTTTTCTAATTTTTTTGATAATATTACAAATTCTAAACAATTTTCCAACGTAGTACTTCATTCTTGAAATACGAGCCGATTTAACAATACTGATGGTTTTTATAATTTTTTTTATGTTCTTTCTAATGATAATCTTGTTTTAAATAAAAAATGAATATCATTAAATACTTTAAATCAAAAATTCTATCGTATGTTTAATACCAGTTCAATGCAACAACGAATTTATTCCAATTGACGTCAATTAAAATTTACTCGTGAAGCTTGACGTTGTAAATTACTTGCCGCTCGTCATCAAAAAACTTTATTTCGAAGATACTCTCACGAGGATGGAGTTTTTTGATCTATCGAACGTAATGCTAAAGATTTATTACCGGGATGAGCTATGATTACTCCCTTTTCTGCTAGAACTAGATTTACTGCTGTAGGTAAAACTGATATCGGATTAATGGGGGTTTTTTTAGTTTTAAATTCTTCTATTATTAGTGGTGCTAACTTTTTAGTTACGTATCGTTATTTATCGACATTAAATAATCGAAAAATGCGCGATGCCCGAGTTTTTTTTACTGAAAGTGTTATTGTTGCTTGTTGAATGATGATTTTTGCAAATCCTATGTTAGCTATTGCTATTTTAATGTTATTATCTGACCGTCACTGACAAACTTCTTTTTTTGATTATTCAGGTGGAGGTGATACTGTTTTGTTTCAACATATGTTTTGATTCTTTGGACATCCCGAAGTTTACGTTATTATTATTCCTACATTTGGATTTACTAATAGTATGATTTCCTATTATCTCCGTAAACGTGTATCAGCTAGAGCCAGTTTACTTTATTCAATGTATACTATTGCTTTTTTAGGTTTTTTTGTTTGAGGTCATCATATGTATATGGTCGGATTATCTCACACTACTCGAATGTTATTTAGTACTTTAACCGTTATGATTTCGGTTCCGGCTGCTACTAAAATTATGCACTGATGCGTTACTACCGTAAACAGTTCTATAGCTATGGAACTTCCTTTATTATTTACTTTTACTTTTATTTTTTTATTTGTTTCTGGTGGAATTAGTGGAATGGCCGTAGCTCATACTGGTATGGATATCCTTTTTCATGATACTTTTTATGTTATTGGACACTTTCACGTAATGCTTGCAGGTGGGGCAATGTTTGGATCTTTTGGGGCTTTTTATTTTTATTTCCCAGCTATTTTCGGAGTTAAGTATAGCAGAATTTACGCTTATTTACACTATTCTTATTATTTATTAGGACAAGTATTAACGGTTATACCAATGTTTTGATTAGGTTATGCTGGTATGCCGCGTCGAGTACTCGATTATCCTGCTTCTATGGGAGGATGACATAGTGTTATTTCCGCTGGTCATTTATTAAGTGTTGCTGGTTTAATAGCTTTTTTTATTATGATTTTCGATAGTCTTAGACAAGGTAAAGCTGTCATTCGAAATACTTTTGGTATTAGTAGATATAATACTCGATTAAACTTTTATTTATACGAAATCTCACGATTAACTTATATCCAACAAAAAGGTTTAACCTTTTTTAGATTTGTAAAACCTTCATCAGTTAAATTAAATAATTTAAATTATTTGAACTTTGAGCCATTTGAGACTACTTTAATTAGTTATACTTTTTATCAAAAATAATTTTAATGTGTATAAAAAATGCTAAATGAGGTTTTATTTTTACAAATTTTAACTATTATTGCTTTAATTTTTTTTATTAACACCATAAATATAATTACTATATGATATCTTGCCGGAATTTACTTATTTACTTTAGGTTTTCTTATGTTATTGGATGATGGTGATATATTTATTGGATTTTTATGAGTTATTGATTTAGGGGTTGGTCTTATTTTTTTTATTTTTATTTTACATTTCTCTAATTTTTTACATCAAAAATCATTTTTTGACTTATCTAGCAGATATCTATTTTTGTTTTTATTTTTTTTTATTTTCATTTTTATTTTTTTTTATTTTATTAGCACTCCTAATGATATTAACCTTAATTATCAACTTAAAAAAACTTGATTTTTTTTTATTAGTTGATACGATTATTATTCATTTTTTTACTCATACTCTATTACTGATTTAAATCTTTTAAGAGAAATTTATTTTTATAATAATTCCTTTGGATTTTTTTTAATTAACTTTATGCTTTTTTATGGAATTTTTGGTTCAATCAATTTGTGTTTTTTAATAAAACGAGTTTTTACCTTTTTAAATTTAAGTCAATTAAAAAATTTAAATATTTTAAATGAAATTAACTCTACTTTTTTTATTCGTAATCAAAATTTTATTCGTCAACAAAATACATCCACAGGTGCTAGGGTTTGATTAAAAAAAAAAAACAGTAAAATTAATGATTTTTAAACAAACATGGCTTGAAGTTGCTGATAATACTAACGTACGTTGGTTACAAGTTTTTCATTTATATAAAGGTTTTCATCGTAAGTCGACAAAAATAGGATTTTTTATTAAAGCTACTGCACGTGTTGTCGAACCACCTAGAATTGAATACAAAGGTTTCAAATTTAAATTTAATAAAAAAGGAGATATATGTAGAGGTCTGTTAATACGTTCAAAGTATATTTCAATTAAAAATGACGGCTCGTCTATTTATTTTAAAAATAATAGTACTATTTTATTAAAAAAAAAACAAGATATTAAATCTAAATATCTTTTTGGTCCTGTTTGTTATTTAATAAGAAGAAAAAAATTCCTAAGTGCTTTTTCTTACGTTTTTTAATATTTTAAATGGTGATTTCGCCCATAATGTCAAATTTTACAAACAACTTCTTCTTCTTTTCAGAAAACTTTTTTTACGATAACGATATTTTTTTAATTTCAGATTACAACTATCTTTTATTTTTAGGTAATTACTCTAATTACAGTTTTTTACAGTTTTTTAATGATTCTAATATTTATACAAAATCTCTAATCACCTATATCAATCAAACTGATGACATGAGCATATTTAATAATTTAGAAAATATAACTTCTGTTTATCATTACTCTATTCCTAATGTAAAATTATCCTATCCGGAACCTTTTATTGCGTCACCTTCTTTTATGCATACTGATCTTTGATTTGTACATATTCTAGTTTACCAATACTGATTGTGATTTATTTTTATCTTTCTTATAGTTTTTTTTTTTTTAACTTTTTTATGTACTTTACGTTGATGTAATATGCGCATCCGTCCTCGTCGAGAAACTCGCGGCGTTAGTCGATCAAAATGCGGTGATTTAATAACAGCAACAGTTCCTGTTACTTGAGCGATATCTATTATTGTTAATGAATCTACAGATGCTATTGATTATTATGATGGTTTTGGTACTACTGAATTAGTTGTAGGAGTTCGAGCTTACCAATGAGGATGAGAGTATTATTACCCTAAAGATATTGATTTAAATTATAATATTAAACCATCTTATTCGGCTTTTATTGGTAATTCGTTAAAATATTCTAAAACATCTGATACTAATTTACAATCAAATAATCTTTGAAAATATTATCAAAATAAATCTAATGATCAAGTCATTACTCCTGCTCATTTATTAGTAATCCCTACTGATAATTATAAATTATTAAATTTTATAAATTTTAGCGACATTGGAAGTAGTAATATTCAAGAAATAAATGCTTTTAAAAAAATTCGTATGTTTTCTAAAACTTACACCTCAAATTTATCTTTTGTACCAAACAACTATAGTCAAAAATTTAAAACATTTTCAAATTTATATACAAATGATTTAACTTTTCTTGACTCATATCTTTATGGTCTTAAACGTCAACATAATTACCTATCTTCGATTTCGTTATTAAATAATCAATCAACATTTCTAAATATGGCCAGTATTAACAAATTTATTAATTTTAATTTTCAATCAAATTTAGAATTAGAAGATAATAATAGCTACTACAATAACACTTTTTTTAAAAAAAATAAAAATATAGCCACATCTGATAATTCTTTAAGAGTTTCAAATTTAATTAAAAATATAAATAATGATTATTCGTTAAATTCTTTAAATCAAATTGTACTTTATCCTAATTCTTCGTCACTTATAAACGATGATAGTGATAAAAAAAAAACCCAATACCCTCTTTATAAATTATTTAATACTAAACTAAATAAAAACGATTTTAATAATTTTAATAATTTAAATAAATTAAATTTACTTACCGAATCTTCTATTATCGATGAAAATAGTGAATTCAGAAATTCAATTTTTAATGATCAAATCACATATAAAAACTTAACTATGTTTTCACCAAATCAATCTGTTTCATTATCGGATCGGTATATTCGAAATTTTGTCCAAAATACACCTTCAATTTCACATTTTAATTATTCTTTAAATCTAAACACTTTAAATACTTATTTAAATCAATCAAATTTTACTCCTAACTTTAATAATACTAATGTTTTTAATTTATCTAATAATTCGTGATCCGATAGTGTGTCCACAATCAAATATTTATCATCTAGAATTTCAGTGGACTACCCCTATTCTCCAATCGCATCTAATAACCCATCTTCCTCGTTAACTGATTACGATAATTTAAAAAATACTTTAATTGAAAATATTCCCACTGTTTTACAAGGTAAAGAGGAATCTACACCTTTAGCTTTGACTAGTATTTATTGAAATTTTTATTGATCTAATACAAATGTTGAATGAAAACTTTATAATTCTACTAAATATCACGCAATTCATAATTCTTTTTATTTACCGATGTTTAGTTTTTACTATGATTACGACTTTCGAAATTGACAAGCTTTAGAATTATTAGAAGATTCTTTTTGAGAATCGATTTATTCTATCTATACACACGACGAATACATGAACTTGTCTAAAGATTTTTCAGATTTTGAATATTTTGATAAATTTTCCTCATTTTATAATAAATTTAATAGAAATAATGATTATAAAAATAAGATACTTTCTAAACCTTTCTTTAAAGATACTTCATATATCGGCGATTTTTATACTTCATCAATTTATCTAGATGATTTTGTTTCTCCTGCAAATCTTATTAATACTAAAAATTTTTTTACATTTCCTTTATTTTCAATTTTTAATGAGATAGACGAAAGTTATGAGTCCTTAAAATATCTAACATATTTATATAATTTTAATAATAAATTAATATTGAATTCTTACAATAATTACTTTCAACCATATAGCTATTTTTTTGTATTTGATTCATTTCGTTCGGATTATAGCGGCTTTTCTTGATATACAGATGAATTCGACACGTCTACTTTTTTCAACAAAATTCTAAAATTTAATGAAAACACAGTCAATCCCTTGATTTTAGATTTTTCTATTTTTTCTTTAAATTCTGATTTAAATAATTCTAATTTAATTCGTTTTAATAACTCTATTAATTTACGAAATACTGTTAAAAATTCAATTGTAACTTATAACGCTATTCAAAAAGTTTTTAAAACTCGATTTGATGAAAATCGTTCGAATGCTAAATTATCAAGTATTGCAGGTTTATACACTAAACAACCTTTTATCAGTTCTCCAAGAATTCAATACGAAGAGCTTTTGGGGAAAACTAAAGAAAATTTTTATAAAATTAATTTTTATAAAAACTCATTTCAAAGTTACTTTAATAATTTTTATGATGGATCTTCTTCTTTAAATTTTTATTTTTATGATTTTCCTTTTTTATTAGCTATGAAAAGTGACTCGTCTCGCTATTTATGATTCGATTGATTTGCAAAATGAGGAATGTATGAAGTTCAACCTTCTTCTTCTTCTAGATATGCTATTTATGGTATGCCATATTTTTCAAAAAATTTTGAATTTAATTCAGTTTCAAGTGATAATATTAATGAAAGCGAAACCTATCTTTTACGATTATCGCGAGCACGTCGTAATTACTTACCTAATTGAGTTTATACACCTTATTTTTATTCACGAAACTCCTCTTGATATAAAAATAACATCATATATGACATTTTTGAACAAAACAACAATACTTTAGTTACTTCTTTTAATCTTTTAAATAATATGAATTGATATTGAAATGATTTATATTTTTTGAATAATCATTCTTATTTATTTACACCTTCTTTTTCCGGAAATAGTAGCTACACTAAATTAAATTGAAAACCTCAAAATTCAATTCAATCTTATTATTATAACGTAAGTGCTCTTATTGATATTTTAACAAAACGTGAATATCTTTATCGAGAATTTTTATTTAATAATAATAAAATTGTTAATTTACCTTTTTATTTAACAAGCACCCCCTCTAATCCATTAATTAGTGAAATTAAAGCAAGTTTTTTATTTATCGATTCAATTGCATACAATAATGAATATTCTCGCGATTTGTACTATAATTCTTTAAATTTTTTTAATTTTACTGTTATAAAATCATTTTTATCTACATATGGTAATTTTTTAAATTTATCTTTTATTACGGATTATTTATTTTTCTATTTTTTCAATAATAACTCTACAAACTCTTTAAAAAACAATATTGAATTATACAAAAATCAATATAAACCTATGCGTAAAGGGATAAGTAATATGATTCGATTACACGCTACTGGAGCAATCGCTATGCCTATTGAAATTAGACTACAAATATTAGCTTCATCCAAAGACGTTATTCATTCATGAGCTATCCCCTCTGCAGGAATAAAAATCGATTGCGTACCTGGTTACTCATCACATCGTATCATGATCTTTCTTGTTTCAGGTATTTTCTGAGGTCAATGCATGGAAATATGCGGTAGATATCATCATTGAATGCCTATTGTTATTTATTTCATGAAACGAGATCTATTTTTTTTATGATGTACTCATTTTGTTTTTTTAACCGGATCTAATAACATTTGAAACATCAATGATAGAGCATATACTGATTACGTAAAAACTGTATCTTTTGACAAATATTCTTGATTAACAGAACTTAATAATTAATTTTAATGTGTTAAAATTGGCAAATCTTGTTTTTAGTACTAAATTTTTAATAAATTCAATTTATTTTAATAAAAAAAACCTAAATCTTTTTTTTTTAAAATTTTATTTTTTATTAACTCAAAAAGAAAAATTTAATAAAAATTATTTTTTTTTTAACTTTTTTTTTTATAAAAAACTTTGAATCAGTTTTAATTGTTTTTCAAAAAACTTTTTCTATAATACCCCTTCTAAAAAATTTTATAAAAAATATTTTTTTATTAATAAAAAAAATTTTGCTTACTACAATTATAATATAAAGAACGACTCTATTTTTTTTTTTAAAAGCAATAAAAATTTTATTATTAAAGATAATCCCTTTTTTTTAAAAATTTTAAATCTTAAACTAATCTCCCTTTTTTTTTATTTTACTAAAGTTTTTTACTTTTTTAATTTTTATTTTAATTTTTTTTTTATTAATTATTTTAATAACTTAAATAATAAAAAAAATACTTGATATACGGGTACTGATTTGAACTTTAATAATAACCACAATAAGCTTGTTTTTAAATCGATACGCTACTGTTCCCATATATCATTACTACAGTTTAACAAAGTACTTTAATTTTAATAAATTAATGAAATTCCCAACACACATACTTCTGGAAATTAATAAATTAAACACTTCTAACTCGTCTCAATACTGAATTTTTAGATATATTTTTTTTTTAAAACAAAAAAATTCTACTAATTTAGATAATATTTTTGTTTATAAAAAATTTTTATTAAATAAAGAAAATCTTTTTTTAAACAAATTAATCAGTAACCAATTGAATTTTACCATTAAATATAGTTTAACCTCGCCTTTAACTTTTTTAAACAAAAATGAACAACTATTTTTAACCAAAACATACACACCTCGATTAAAAGTTACTAAACGTGTTCTTGAATCAAAAAATTTCGGTAAAGATGTTTTCGATTATTCAACTACAAAAAATCAAAAATTTAATGAAAAATTACTTAAAACTTTAATTAAAACATTTAACATGTCCTCAAATTATTCATTTTTTTCTTCTAATCTTCTTTGAACTTTATTTGATATAAATTTTTTACGAAAAGAAAGAATTTATACAAAATTAAAATATTCACGAGTGCCTCAATACGATATCGTATCTGGTGGAGCAGCAGCACTTTTTGCTGGTTTTTTAGGATTTTTAATTTGTGAAAAATTTGGTTTTGAATTAGTTGATTCCGGAGATTTTTATTTTATTTTTATGTATTTAGTTTTTTTATTTTTTTTTATGAGACTTTTTTTAAAAATAACAGATGCAAATCAATCAACTTGAAACCCTTTTAGTTTAAAATGATTAATTTTTTTTTATAGAAATATTTTTTTTATTTTTTTAAATTGATTTTATTATTTTTTTAATATTATTAAAAAATTATTTATTTTTTAATCATATTAAAAAATAAATAACAATTAGTTATTAGTTAGTGTTTTTGAGTAAATTGTAAAATGAAATTCTACAATTGAATATAAAAGAATCAACTTTTAAGGTTAAATCGTTCAATATTGATAGAGAAGAGTAGTGTGAACGAAAGGTTAAAAGCTATTATAAAAGAAAAGTTAAAAGACCCTGAAACTTAATGTTTAATCTGTTAATGCTTAAGCTATAACGTACCTTTTGCATAATGGGCTAGCGAGTTAATAAAAATAGCAAGCTTAATTAAATAAATAGGCGTAGTGAAAACAAAAAAAGTTATTTTTATTAGACCCGAAGCTGATCGATCTAATTATGAGCAAGTCAATTAAATGGACTGAACTCGTGAATGTTGCAAAATTCTGAGATGACTTGTAATTAGGGGTGAAAGGCTAATCAAGATCAGTGATAGCTGGTTCTCTGCGAAAATTATTTAAGTAATGATAATGTGATTTTAAATTTAAGGTAGAGTAATCTTAAAACAAAACATTTTCTTAAGACGTAACGTTTTTAGAAGCTATAAATATAAATTTATAAATACATTAATTCAGACGTAACCGCGCAAAGGTGGTATGTCAAGAGGGAAACAGCCCAGATTGAAAATTAAGGTATTTAATAATAGTTAAGTCAAAAGAAGAAAAATTAAAATACTATTTAGAAGATAGGCTTGGAAGCAGCCATTCATTAAAGAAAGCGTAAAAGCTCACTATTTAAGTATAATATCATGACATAAGATATTTTTTAGTTTTTTTTCGATAATGTAGAGATGTTAAAACTATTAACCGAAATTTCAAAAATTTATTTGGTAGCAGAGTGATTTGTATTTTGTTGAAGAAAAATTGTAAAATTTTTTGAAAAAATCAATTTTAATTATGCTAGCATTAGTAACGATAAATAACATTAAAGTAGTTATTACCGAAAATTCTAAAGTTTCACCACAAGGGAAAACCTTGGTGTAAAAGCCGTTCTCTTAAAAAAAGACGAAAGTCGTATGTTTAAAGAGTATTTACTATTATTACTTTTAAAATTCTTTTTAAAAATTATAGTTTTTTTTTTAAAAATATTTTTTAAAACTAGAAATAAATTAGTATTAAAAACGTATAAAATCTGACACAAGTGAATACGTAGAATATACAAAGGTAACGAAAGAATATGATTGAAGGAACTCGGCAAAATAACTCCGTAACTTCGGGAGAAGGAGGACTGTAATTAGTAACTAAAAAGAGAAGGTAGCGACTGTTTACTAAAAACACAGGACTCTGCTAAATTTTATAATGATGTATAGAGTCTGACGCCTGCCCAGTGCTGTAAGATGAAAAACTATAAGTATAGCTTATCAGTTTAAGTCCCAGTAAACGGCGGCTGTAACCCTGACGGTCCGAAGGTAGCGAAATTCCTTGGCGGGTAAGTTCCGTCCTGCATGAATGGCGTAACGACTGCCTTACTGTCTCCAGTCATAATTCGGTGAAATTGAATTTTAGGTGAAAATGCCTAAAAAGTACAGCGGGACGGAAAGACCCTATGCACCTTTACTAGAACCTTATATTATAGTAAACTTTTAATATTATATGGGAGAAATTTCGTTATACCATATATATTAAAATTTATTTTTAAAAAAAATATAAACGATTTTTTTTATATTGTAAGGATGCTAGTTTCACTGGGGCGGTGGCCTCCTAAAAAGTAACGGGGGTGTGCAACGGTTTAATTAAATATAATTTATTATATGATTATTGTAATGAATAAAATTAAACTTGATTTTAAAACCTACAAGTTTTAAAAGGGTAAAAATTTGCCTGTCATAGTGACCCGATATATTTTATTGATAAAGATATCGATTAACGGATAAAAGGTACGCTAGGGATAACAGGCTAATGACTCCCAAGAGTTCCCATCGACGGAGTTGATTGGCACCTCGATGTCGGCTCATCATATCCTGGTTGAGAATAATCTTCCAAGGGTCGGTCTGTTCTACCGTTAAAATGGTACGTGAGCTGGGTTTAGAACGTCG
>JACCDV010604676.1_pt1 | contig 19881 bp, 13 predicted proteins | sample 7446131 | NCBI WGS metagenome assembly JACCDV01 (sample SAMN15323448, study PRJNA562643) | freshwater metagenome | isolation source: river surface water | place: USA:Blue River Watershed | collected 2017-08-17 | reverse complement strand
TTATTAGAAACAATAGATTAAACAGTTATATCGAATTTGAATGATTAACCATCCGCTCTATGCTAACAACGACCTTCGTAAAAAAATATAGGACTACTCGTACGGATTGAAGGATATTATTGGACGAGGCTTTAGTTCGGTTGTTTATAGGGGGGCTAACGATAAGACCAAATAAAAGGTTGCGATCAAAGTGATTGATATCCGGGCAATCCAGGGAAAGCCTGAGAAAAGAATGTTATAGGGAGAAATCTAAGCCCTCAAAAAACTCAACCACCCCAACATACTCAAGTGCAACGACATTTTTAGTACTGCGAATAATTGCTATATCATCACTTAATTCTGCAATGAGGGCGATTTATAGAATTTACTCAAGAAAAGATAAAAGTTGGCTTAGTAAGAAGCCATACCGATAATAAGGGAATTTCTGATGGGCTATGTGAACATCGCTGAAAATGGATTTCTTCATCGGGATTTAAAACCAGCCAACATTCTCTTGAAAGATAAAATCGTCAAAATTGCAGATTTTGGGTTCGCTAAGAAGATTACGGTCAATTCTAAAGAAACTGTGAATGTTGGCTCTCCTCTCTACATGAGTCCTTAAGCTCTACAGGGCAATATCTACACTGTAAAGAATGACATTTGGTCAGTTGGAGTTATTCTGTATGAAATTTTACATGGAAAAGCTCCATGGACTTGCAGTAACGAAAAACAATTGATCGAAGAAATTAACAAAAATAATATTAGTTTCTCAAAGAGCCTTTCTGAGGACTTAAAAGACTTCATCAAGAAATGCTTAGTCTGTGATGACTCCAAAAGAATATCTATCAAATAGATGACCAGCCATGCGTTTTATACAAGAATCATCACTGATGTCAGTCCTTCGCTGAAAAAGATTGGAAGTAATAATGAAAACCAAGAACAAGCATACCAATCAGTGGACAACGTCCCTTCAAATAAGCCCAAATCCCTCCATCATCGACCTAACAACAGCAAAAGCTCATCGCCTGAATAACAGTTTCTATGTCAGTTAAATTGGATGCGATTCTTACATAAGTTCAGCTTAATGTTCCCTGAAGTAAGTGACTCAGGGCGCTATACACTAGGCTTGAGATTTATTGTAGTAAAGCAGCTTCTATGTCAGTTGATTACCCTCTAAAAATGCATAAATGGATAAAATTTATTCATGATTGATGGGTGGGAGACTTATCTAACTAAGGAGGATAAAATGAAGTTTGTGAGATCCATCGGAGAATATAGGAAGAAATACTAAGAGCATTTCGATAAAATTAAAGAATGGATACCGATCGTGGGCAAGGATAAAAAGTTGAATGCCATCGCTGATGCTAATTTTCAGCGCTCCTAATTCCTAAGCATGCAGGGCATTACTTTTGCCATTTAATAGTGTAAAAATCTTTGGCAAATGTTGTAGAAGGAAAGACCCCCGTCAAGCAATGACGCCTAGCTGCAAGGTAAGCTCCAACTCTAAGCACTAAGACTCGATTTCACAATGACATACTACCAACTCAACGGAATGCTGGTCGATAAGTTCAACGACCTCTAACATTTCACCCAATTTTCTCGTTTATAAACAATAAACGAGTTCAAGCCTGCAAATCTTCTGGTTTCCAACCTGACTGATCTGCAGCAAAAGCTGAAAGCTTTATAAATTCTTAAATGATTTTTATAAGGAACATGTTCTTTCAAACCCTCCTCTGGCTATAATTAGCTATTAAATGGTGAGTGTAAATTATAATTGTACTATATTTCGCTCATGCGTAAAATTTGGAGTTAGAGTGTATACTTCTTTTTAACTTAGTAAGATCATTTCCTGAGGGGAATCGTAGAAGAAGTCGGACTCAATGACTGGACGGTTGTATCGCTTCGATTAATGCGTCACTCACCCCACATCGTTCGGAGCGGCAAACAATGCCGAGAAAGATGGTATAATCATCTAAATCCCTAAGTCAATAAATAACCGTGGTCCTATGAAGAGTCTCTCCTGCTCTTCGAGACCCACAAGTTGCTGGGCAACAAATGGAAGGAGATTTCATCAAAACTGAAAGGCAGGTATATTTGAAGTGATATTCTTAGAACTGACAACAACATTAAAAATCATTTTTACGCCACCCTCAGACGCAGTCTTCGCAGGTTAAATAAAATGGCCGGCAATAAAAATTCCACACACAAACTTCGAGAAATAAAACCAACTATTCTGACCATCATATTAAATTACATTTACGATAATCAATAGTAAAACTAGAATAACACATCTTTTATAGCATAGCTTAAGGGTAAAACTTAACATATTTAGATCTGCCCAAGTTGATCTTTTAGTTTGCCTAGTTTAAACCTGTCAAGAAGAATATGAACCATCTGCTCCAGGATGTCTATCAGAATAAAATAGAAACTATCTTTAATTTGGTGGAAACTTTCAAGAATTGCTATCTGCAGGAAAAAGGAGAATAATAGATAGTTGAGGACTAGGAGTAGATATCTCACAATAACCGCCAAGAAATGCTATTTAACGAGTACAAGTCCCACGAAAAAACAGTAAAAGTTCTAATAAACGGAAGCAAACAGAACCAACCAAGTACTCCAATCAAGCAATAATAGATCTAATCTTATAGCATTGAGTTATAACTCGAAAATGACCATCATATCCATGAACCTTCTCCAACAACCAAAACCAATGATCTTGGAATAACTGGAGTTATGAACTAAAGGAAAAATTAGTGTCAGGTAAAAGTAGAGGGAGGAGTGAAGGGATAAAAGATGGATATTGATTTTTGAGTAACTTTTTAATAATTTTTCAAAAATATTTAAATAGACATACTGATCATGCTTTGGGTGCTTTGGGGGCTTTGGGTTTCTTTTATGCCTTATCAGCTTTCTTCTCAGCCTTATCAGCCTTCTTTTCCTTTTTGGTTTCCTTTTTCTCCTATTACTCTTTGTTGGCATTGTTCAGCTCCTCCTTGAGCTTTTTAAGACGATTCATGGTGACCTTGGCAGTAGTGGCAACACTTGTAGCGAACTCGAAGGCTCCTCCTGCGAAGGTAACCTTGCATCCTCTACATTTCCAAATTCCACAGGCTGATCTTCTGACTTGAGACTAAATAACAAATGTGTTACTTTTCCACAAGCTGGGCAAACATACTTGGCCCTCTGTTGCAATTAAAACTTCTTCACAATTTTACGAATTGATGAACCATAACGAGTTCCATACTTTCCTGTCACTCCAACCTTCTTTGTTCTTTTAGCCATAATCACACAATATATTAATTTATATTAATTAATAAATAATTTAATATCAAAGCAACTCTCTAAGAGAAATAGGATGAATGTGACCCCCCAAGAAGCTTTGTCCACTTTAAAAGGACTCAGGAATGGATTGGAATACGGCAGTCGAGTCCGGTTTGTACACTCGCTAGTCATGACTTTTCTTTTTAAATCATTTAATTCAAAAACTATCAAAGCTATTGCAAAAAATGCATGGGAACATGGCAAAAAGTTAGCTACTTTTGTATTCTTTTACAAAAGTGCCTGTATTTTATTAGCCAAACTCATCGGCAGCCGGCCAGTCAATAGTTTTTTTGCCGGCTTCATTGTCGGAGGACTAGTATTCGGTAAAAAAACACCCATTAACTATCAGATTAACCTTTATCTATTCAGCCGCATCATCATTGCCTCAGTAGAATATTTTTACAAAAAATACTATCCATAAAGATTGGAGGAAAATGGGTAGTCAGTAGCCATATAAAGGAAATATGGGTTCAGAATAATGGCTGGTATAGTCTGGGGATTAGTAATGTGGCTTTTCTTTATTGATAAGAGTGTGTTGCAGGACAGCCTTGCATCCTCTATGAAACATCTTTATATAGATAGTGAAAAGCCTATAAAAAAATTACAGTAATTAATTCCTTACTCTTCCTATCAATGATTTCCTAAGTGCAATATTATAAAAATAATCATCTTAGGTGTGCAAGGCGAGGCTTAGGGATGTTAATTTTCTATTTTATCGCTTATCTGCTGCTGTTTCTCTTAGATAATTCAGGTAATTTTTATTCGCTTCTATTTTTGCTCATAGAGCAAGATCGGTTTCTTTAGACATTCATTACTTCCGATGTGTTTTCATAATTGCTTTTGGGCAATCTCAATTTGAGGTCACTTCCGAAATTATATTTGCTGGGAACTTTAATCGTTTGAAGTAATTTGTTCTACTTATTGATGAGAATTTCATAGGTCTATTCATTGAACTTTTCATTAGGAAACAAATATAATCTTTTTCTAACCAATGAGTTATGTAATAAGGATTATGCACTTGGTCTTTCTTTGTTATTAGTTGTCAGGCAAAGTCTAATAAGATTTTCCAGCTATTAAGAGTAGTACTCGGGTATTCTATCGTAGTGTCCAGCAATGATCCTCTTTTTGAGGGAGTTGATGTCATTGGCCATGAATGGAGGTCTAAAGGATGCCATCTAGTACAAGACACATCCCAGTGACCAAATGTCACATTTGGCATTATAAGGTAGATCAGACCAAACTTCAGGGCTGGCATAATATGGAGTTCCAGTTTGAGTGCTAGCCATTCCACTTTTACTAATTTTGGAAACATTTAAATCACCTAGCTTGATTTCTTAGTGGTTTTGTGTAAGAAGAATGTTTGCACTTTTGATGTCCCTATGAAAAATATTCATCCGATGGAGTGTCTTCAATCCATGAAGCATCTGAATGGCCATCTTCCATATTTAATGTTCTTTCATTGCTTCCTTCCTCTTCTGATGAGCCTTGATGAGTCCACTAAGATCCCCACCATAGGCAAATTCAGTGATAAGAAGTAGACAGCCAGCTGATTCATCATAGACTGCTTCTTTGTAGGCAATTATATAAGGATTGGCAATACTTGCGAGAATCCTCACCTCATTAAGGCAATTAGATATTTATCTATTATTGCTATTGCTTATCTTTATTTTCTTCATAGCATAGATCAAACCATCCTCTTTTCTTTTTACTTTGTAAACAGATGCAAAAGCGCCCTACCCAACCTTCGCTATGATTTAGAAATTATTCATATCGTTAATTAAGAAATTATATATTTTAAAAAGGTTATCTTCCATCTATAATCAAAATGAGCCATGCCATCGTATTCCAACCATATTAGACAGTCTTAATCAAAATATAAAAATAGGGTTCAAAGGATGGATTGAGAGGGAATTAGGAAGGGTGATAAAGGAATTTGTTTCAATAGTGTGGTGATTGCTTTTAAATATTGATATGATGAAATAAAAGGTTTTTATTCCAATTTATAGTTAGATTAAAAAATTAAATGATAGACAACGTTAGGTAAGGACGCTAGTCAATAACAAAGAAAATATCCTTTCATTAGAAACATAATAAGAACTATAAGACAATCGAATCTATCGAAAAGGAGCCAACCAAAAAGAAAATAACTTTGAATTAATATCAATTTAGTAATCACTTTTCCTACTCTAGAAAAAGAAAGTCATCCAATCATCAATCAAAGCAGCATCTCCAAAAACCAAGAAAGAAAAATAAAAAGTTTAACCAAGTATTAAGTCAAGAAATTATCAGATTCCCATAAAAAAAAATATCTATCGACTAACGAGCCCTAACTTGCGACCATCGAAGGCCTGCTCAATCGCAACATGCAAATGGGAAAATTCTCAATGTCGAAGTAAAGGGAGAGGATAATAACAAAGCAAAAATATAAGCGATCATAGCAAGTGAGGTCTCTATTAGAAAACAAGAAGATGAGCAGTATGGGCAAATACGAGCGGAGAGATACTGAGAATAGTAACCGAAATTAGCATCCTCATAAGACGAATATGGAGATTACTAAGGGAGATTTCAAATAGATTAATTTGTCAACTATCATCAACTCCTCAAGTGGGAAGGATTATGAGATTACGCTTTAAGATACCTTTGAAGAAGGATGCTATCTCTATTACCATTACGTAGCACAAAAAGAGGAAAGACTTTCGCAGGTTGAGGGCAAAACAACACTCCATATAAAAGCAATAAAATAAGAGTTAAATCATTTACTAGAATAGGCATACTCTAAATTTAAAATGATCCATGCCTAAGTTGGGGAAATGAGTTATAAAAATTTGCTTATGATCGCGGCTATTCTCTTTTAACAGGGAAAATCGAATGATGTTATTATGTATGTTGGGAGAGTACTCTAAAAAACAGACGGAAATTTATTTTTGATAAAATTGCCAGGCCCAAATCACAAACCAAACCAAAGCCTAACATTTCTAAACTCATAGAGTAATGAGTAGGCAAGACAATACAATTTAAATTTCATCAGTTATCAGAATCTTGCTTAATCCTACAAAAACACAAACAATTATCTTTGCTCGATAAACATAATAAACAAGTGCGAGCTAAACATGAAGAAATACTTAAAGAAAAGTAGCACTCTCAAAAACCTAAAGCATCACTATCAAACACTACAGCCCAAATAGCAGGATGAGTTCAATAAAGCTGACGCTAAACAAGCTATCAAGAAGAAGTCATACATGTTGTCAGCTCTCAGGCAAGAACCAACTGCCAATAAATTCAAAAAACATAGTCATAGTAATAGCCATAATTTTTCCAGTATTGACTTTAATAAATCCAAACACAACCTTGAGGTAACCCACAGGAACTAGCAAGTCATCATAAACGAGAGATAGGACGAAGATTAAGGATTAAAGATTAAATTTGCATCTCAAAAAGAAAGCATATTTATTCATGACTCAGTGAGTCAAGAAAAGGAATATGAATTCAAGTAATATGCCAAATAACTCACAGCTTTGTTCTTGCTTTTAGCTCGGTCCTATATCAAAATCAAAAGTTATGACTTAGCTATCAATAGCTATAAAAAATGTCTATAAATTAATCCTCGTAAGATAGAACCTCTTTTGGAACTTGCCTCACTCTACTATCTTAAATACAGCTCCAAGAAGAGTTTATAGTGGCTTTAAATTTGCCTTTAGACTTTGTAGAAAGAAGAAAATAAAGACCAAAAGTGGGCACTTGACTACTCATATATAAAATATCATAAATCCTTAATATTCCTACAATAAAACAAAATCGAATAAAGCTATCAACTTTTCAACTCAATCATTGCTCCTGAACTTACCTCCGAAGTAAACTATTACAAAGGTATAATAAAGCTAAAACATCTGAACAACTAAAGTATTTCAATAAGCGGAATATAAAAGAATTTAAAGATAGAGTCTATTCTTATGAATTTTAACCAAGCAATTACAGCATTTACATCAAAGTAATATTTAATAAAATCATACTTTTATATTCTTATCATCCTTGTCTTCGAGAAAAAAGACTATTATGGTGCACAATACTAAGTCAATCGTTTTAAAAAGATAATGCCTCTAAAGTCTGATATAAAGGAAGACGAAAAAATTGGATTATCCAGAATATCAAGGATATATGAAGATGATGAATTATAGAGGTAGATGACCATAAGCCACTCTTCTGTCTGGAACAAAGATAGCTACTTTAATCTCCTCTTTGATATAATTGATGGAATTATCTGCATTTTGAAGATGAAGATAGGCCGTGGAATCAGCCTATTCAAGGAAGTCTCGTTAAAGATATAGAACGATTCGGAGTAAATAATAAAATACTATGGATATTACTATAACTAAATCATCAAATTACTGTTCCAGTTCAAATTCTATGCTTATTATATCTTAAGGGAATACTAATTATCACTTAAACATGTAAATAAATTGCTATAAATCTTGGAAAAATAGTCAAAAAAGTATAAATCAAGTCCATCATAGGTGAAAAATGCAATCAATATTGAGATAAAACTTATTAATATCAACAAACTAATGCTCTAATGCATCATCTTAATGAAGCAGTCGAAATTTAACTATGCTATGTCCAAACTCACAGAAATAGAGTCTCTATTGAACCAATCAAACCAGTCCATCAATGAATCTAACTTTGTTAATAGCGCATTCATCCTTAATAATTTCAATATGGTTAAGTCTCTCTGTTATATCAACCTACACACTCAACTTTAAATATAACAGCCTGCACAACCTGTGTAAGAAACCTAAGACAACAACAAATAAATTTTGTTATCTGCATAGTAATTACTGAGACACTGCCTTATTTCTGATAAGTAGAACAGTTTGATTTACTACCTAATATCAGTCATTTACTATGAACTGTAATAATACTAATCCTCACTAAAGTACGTGCGTGAAGCTCTATAATATAGTGATGATCACATGATAAAGCACTACTTTTGTAAGGCTAACACCAAATTCATGCTTGGTCGATACGACTAAGCGATAAAAGATTATACAAATGCAATTATTGTATACAAGTAACAAGCTAAAAACGATAATGGCTCAAAAGAGGTGGCTGTTGCTAAAAACAGCAATAAAAATATGCAAAGATAGGAGCTCTAAGAGGAGTATTACTCATAAAAACAGATTATGTTCCATTAGATCTATCTCAATCGTGCAATTACATACATCAAATATTCTTACGAATTAACTGAAAATAAGAACTATTCATAGAATGCCAACATTATTACAAGCTACAAGATGAAGGCATGTGAAGACCTCCTTAAATACTTCCATTGTGTGGTGGATAGCAAGACAACGTGCAGCTAAAGATAGTTGAAGAATCATCTCCTTTTGTTCATGCATACAGATGATCCAAGCCAACTACTCGAGGTCAATAAGATTATTGGTAGCAAGTATAATTTGATTGGGGAAGAAGATATTATCAAAGTGTATTATGCCATCAAAGAACTCAATAATTGCATTGTGACCCTGAGGAACCATATTTCTCAAATTTAGCATAAAATTGTCGAAGCTCATCATCACAAACTCAAAAAAGATAACTTGCCTCCCAAGCATAAGAAAATCTCGATGAGTCTTCCTAAAAAGTTATCAGAAATCGGTTTGGAATCTCAAAAACTGAGTCAGCTAAGATTCGACTTAAGATGCCTCTAGTCTTTGAAAAAATCATCAAGCAAGTCTCAAGGAGCACTATAGTAAGCACTAATAAGCCTTCTATAAATGACTGAGTAAATATACAGAAAGCGAGAATAATAGCTAAACTAAAATGGCAATCTTGATGGGAGATAAAACCTTACACTCTAAAATTTATTCCTTTAGAACTGTGGGGAGTTGTTCAAATGGTCTGACATCCTTTTCTTCATTGGAGTCATACACTTTGAACTGAAAGAGTATGAAACTGCAATCAAATATTTCGAATAATCATAAAATGAAAAGAAGGCAAATAAGACTCTGTTCTCTCTTGCAAGATACATAAACCAAATTTTAAAGAAAGAAGGACAGACTGAGTAATAGGAGTATCTTTTCTGTTAACTTGAGTCAGTATTTGAAAACAGAATATACTGTAAAGAAGAGTTGGATTACAATATTGGTATTTCTTACTTAATGCTGAGAAAGTACAAACAAGCATATTATTACCTTCAAAACTATCCTCATTTCTTAATGATAATCAAGAAAGCGATTACTCTTGAAAAATAAGTCAACAGTGATAATGAATTCATGATGAAGGAACCAATAAAGAAGAAATTGAACTAAATTTTGATTGATGATCATCTTTAGGAGTCCGAAAGAGAAACAAAAAGGATTGAAAAACAGTCTGCTTCTCATAAAAATAAAGGTAATCAACAAAAGCCCCATACTTCAAGCCTATCCTCACTTTCAGAGTCCGTGTCTGGCGTATCCGAGAAAGAATCTTAGTTAGACAATTACGAAAATATTACTCCTTTTCCAACGCATAATCGTCTGTGCTCCATCTACTCGCCCAAAATAATCGGTAAATTTTGAATAACTTAGAGGACAAAAAGTTTTATCTTTCTTTTTGTTTGCCAAAGGTTGATCTCCCACTTCTTGGCCTGTTCCATCCTGAATAAGTAGAGCCTGCCCACAGACATGCCAATGACGAACAGAGCAATATTGACCTTTAATCCTCGAGGGCCAAAAATGATGATGAAGAGCACATTGTCAAGTTCCCCGTCGAAAAGCGGGCATTCTTCAGTGTAGCGCGCCACATCTCCTTGCTTGATCTAGAAATGAAGCCAATTGCTCCATGGATCCGACAAAACACATGCGGAGTAATATTTACCGAAAACATCATTAATGAATCGGTGGATTTGAACAGTGAAAGAGCCTAAAAGCGTAAGGAAAAGGCAGAGGAAGCGAAATAATAGGGAAGGAAGAATAGAAAATAGCGCTACAACGAATATGAGTCAAAGCGATGAGTTTTATTTTTATTTTATAATTCTTTATACAATTCTTAATACATAATACATATCACCGTCTTCTTTGATTCAAAAGATCATTTTCTTAGGGTCACGCACCAAAGCATCCAACAGACGCTTGGTCTCAGATTGGAGACTGCTTTGCTGCATTTTGCGGCTAAGCTTTAATTCCTTGATCTTCAAAATGACGTCGCTCATCTGCATGGCTTCTAACAGTCCTTTGGTAAACTCTCGAACATTCGCATTATCGCCCTCGAGCCATTTTTCAATTTTGGTCAAGCTTCGCTCATAACATCGCTGAGAAATCGACTCTTTTATTGTATCGTTGGCATTTTGCGGAGTTTCTGTGTGATTAGAATGTGAGTTTGAGGTATAAGACTTGGCATCTTGGAACTTGAGAATGCATTTAACTGTCTAAACAATCTAATGGCTTTCCTCACTATTAAACTCTTTCACATTTCTTTTGAGCTCGTTTCTTAATTATTCAATGTATTCTTTCTTTCGATTGGCTCGCATTTGCTACTCACGCTGGTGCACCTAACGTTGCCGATTGTAGTAGTCATATGGCGGATATGGCATCGGAGGATATCCTGAATATCCATGAGAATATGGGTACATGTTCATTGGATTTGGAGGCATTTTATAAGGGTTTTAATTCACTCTTTCTCCCATATATTAGGAATACTGCTGAAGAGGGGGAGGAGGTGGTGGGGGCATGTACTGTCTGTACTGATTGTTGGACTGTATATTATTTTGAGGGATTTGGGGATGGTTATTATTGGGTGGATAGGGAGGCATGGGCAAATTGGAATTGTAGTGGGATTGATTGGGGTGCATGTAGGGGTTGGGGTAGGGATAGGGCTGATAAATTGGGGGGTATTGGCCCATCTGCATATGCATTGGATGAGGTGGATACATATATGGCGGATAATAAGAAGCAGGCGGATAGCCTTGATTTTTATTATTATTTGCGTTCGGATTAATTTCTTCTTTTTCGGGCGCAAAATTGGTGGCTGGTTTTTTATCATTTTTTTAAATTTTCCGCTCTTTTTACAGTTTTTCCATGATATTTTTGTCCTTATCTTTGGCATAGGGGTGGTGATAAGTTTTATTGGTTGCATTTTGTTTCTGTATCTTCTTGTTTTTGCGGTCGCCTACTTTACTTAAAAATTACTATAAAATTGATCTTAAACAACTTCTAAAACTATTTCTTCGGATGGACTTTCTGGCTACAATTCGCTCAACTCAGCATGCCTGCTATTTTGGGGCGGACCCTAAGAATGAATTTATAAGGTTCAAAAGAACGCTAACGATAGATCTATTAATATAGTCTTATGATTAGCGATAAAGCTTGGTATTACTGGCTATTGATACCCATCATCGGGGAGCTACCCCTCCTCAACGTCTTAACTATTAAGATTAACATTAGCAATCAAGTTATTCATGGCGCAAATACTCTGTTGCACTCAATAATTAATTATTAAATCAACAACCAAACACTTATATTACCAGGCTCTTCTTTTATTCAATCCAATTACCAACCACCATCTTATACTCGAAATTAACTGTATTGCAGTTTTATATTCGATGTTTGTTGACAGTTGATAGAGAGAGGGCTAGGATAGGTGGGATATGCATTATTTTGTTTGAATTTTATGGATGGTGATTTAAAAAATGATTTTGTTAATCTCACTCTGAGATATAATCAATTATGAATTGGAAGCATCATCAAGTAGCTAGTGTAGTACATAGAAAATTGTGGAAGATTTAGACGACGAGCGTTTCCTCTAAGAATAGGGTATGGACTAACAACCCCAAAGCCAGTAAGGCTAGGATTAAATTGATCCACTCGATGCATTCATGAATGATCTTCATCAATCCCATCCCCAAAAGGACCCACCAAAACATTTTTAATCTCGATAGATGGCCTACAACCATCAAGAAGATAATGAAAATAATGAAGAGGAGTCCTATCTGTCCAATAATTAACCACCCCCAAAATAAGTATCAGATGATTAAATACTTTCCAATTAATAAAATGAACGCCCCGAATCAAAAAAGTAAAAGAAGATAATATAAAATTTAAAACCATTCGACTTCTCGACAATTTAGCTAAAAGATTTTGACAAGAATTTCTATGAGTAACACTAATAGATCAGGAATCTCTCATAGCAGTAAGTAAAGAAGTACATGTATTTGATACAAATAATTCAGGAAATAGCTGGAAATCAAAATTGCAGGATCAGATGTACCAAGACCAATAGTCAGTTTTGGACATCTCAACCTTGATTAAAAACTCAATAAACTTATCGTCAAGAATTAGTTTGAGAAGCCAACGCCCATACAGGCAATTGCATTGCCAGCTGCCTTGTCTGGGAGAGATGTCGTTGGGATTGCCAAAACTGGAAGTGGGAAGACTTTGGCCTATGTTTGGCCGATGATCGTTCATGTTTCCCACCAGGAAGAATCGAGGAAAGGGTAAGGACCTATTGCCATTGTATTAGCTCCAACAAGATAGCTATGCCAGCAGATTTATATATAGACCAAAAAATATTCCAAGAAGTACAATATCAAAGTAGCCTGCATACTGGGAGGATAGAATAAGCATGAGCAGTGGAAAGCATTGAAAGCTGGGGTTGATATACTGATCGCTTCTCCAGGAAGATTGATTGAGATGATTAAAAAGAAGGCTACCACTCTGATTCGAGTTACTTACTTGGTGCTTGATGAGGCAGATAGGATGTTGTCTCTCGGCTTTTAGCAACAAATAAGATCTATTGTCAGCCAAACCAGAGAAGATCGACAAACTTTATTGTTCACTGCGACTATGAAGAAGTCTATGCAGTTTTTAGTCAGCGATATCATCAATACACCTGTTCACATCAATATAGGAGAGTAGGGTGCAGCCAATCAAGACGTCAAGCAAGAAGTTGTTATTCTTCAATAAAAGGAGGAGAAGCTGGGCTGGCTACAAATTCATTTGAAAGAGTTGCTAAAGTAAGGTAAAATTCTTATTTTTGCAAACCAAAGAGAAACTTGCTAATAGATCGGCAAGTTTATCTAAGAATACGCTTACTTGCTGCCCTTAGTCCTACACGGAGACAAGAATCAATACGAGCGAACAATAATAATGAATTCATTCAAGGCAGACAAATAAATTCTTGTGGCGACAGATATTGCAGCAAGGGGAATTGATGTAAAGAACATAAAGACAGTAATAAACTTCTAGTGCCCTAAGCAGATCGAGAGCTATATTCATCGTATAGGTAGGGCTGGACGAGCAGGCTAAACAGGAGTTTCCTATACATTCCTAACCAATCACGATGTCAAATTTGCTATCCATCTTGTTAGAACATTCTAAAACTCAGGATACCCTGTCCCTCAATAGTTAGAAGATCTCGCTTGCCTTGATGATTTCTTCAAAAGGAAGAGGTTGTCTGCAAAGATGGGAGTTTCCTTTGCCAAAGGGTATTTATAGATTTATATCAAGAAAGGACGCATCCAAATTTCTCACCCAAATCATTAACAAGCAAAGAATGGGGTACAATCGCGCTGGTCTTGGTATGGTTGACCCCAAAAGTAAAACCACTGCAACTTCCTCAACCTCATCGCATATCCTTTCTGGATAAAAAAACCTCGACAAGATGAGTATTTCGTAAATATCTGCCTTGATTCGGCAAAAACACTAGAAGAACCTAAACACTTAATAAAAATTTGGACACTTCGTTTTGAGTTCAACAGGCCAGATGAAAGATGAGATAGGAGAGGCGACAATAACCTATTCAAAGAAATAAAGTAAGTGATTTAAATATTGCTAATATTGAAGAATAAGCAAATAAAATAATCGTATTATCATCCTTGTGGAAGAATTTCATGGATAATCATATCTGAAATTCGAATATCCATCTAGTGGGCTGTTGATATCTGGGCGCTATCGAAGTCAACAATACTTTTTCTAAAAATTTTCTACATTTCATCCACCTTGTTGTTTGCTCTTACTTTTATCAATCTATAGTGAATTTGTCTGATGTTTATCTCATGGCTGATTTGAGCAGTAGTCTTTCCACAAAGACATCCTTACTTTGATTCAGGGTTCAAAAATTATTTGCCATGAGGTGGGGCATCAGCAATGTGGAAAATATATCGAAGCATGGGTGTTCCTGGCACCTCAACCCAATTTAGCTTTTGGCAGGCGTCAATAAGTCCATCATGAACAGCCTATGGCTCATCTCCTCCTCCTGAAGCATTAAGTTTGTTGACATAGTCAATAGCCTAGTGAGCATCGGTAAAATCTTTGTATTAAGTCACATAGCTTGATTATTGAGGTGGGTGATCTCTATATGTTACAATTGCAAATCTCAGTGTTATCCCTTCAGTTCGCACCTTGTTCTCAATCTTCTTGATAATAGCCACAATGGTTGATTGAACTTGGGCCAATTAGCCGCTCATGGAACCAGTTGCGTCAACACAGAAACAAACGTCGATGAATCCGAATGCGGGAAGTGGTAGGTCTTTTGATCCTGTCTTGAAGATTGTTGCCTTAGAGGGTTTTATTGATTTGTCAATGCTGCGGGCTCTAACTATCTTGGAGCCTGTTGAAGCAGGAGGAACTGCAGGGATGACAACTGGAGCAGCAACTGCTGGAGATGATCTCACAGCTGGCCTTGTTGGTCTTTTCGGCTTACGGGCAATCTTCTTTGGCTTAGGAGCAGTCTTTTTGGGATTAATGATCCTTTCGGCCTCTTCAATAGTCTTGGCCATAGTCTTTGTCTTAGTGATTTTCTTAGCTTTTTTGACGTGCAAGAAATCTTATGCGTCTGCAATGCATCGCTCGATAGATGAAGCTCTTCTGGCTTTGGTTGATTTAGTTGTTTTGACCATTTGGTATTGATTATAATTCTTGACTAGCCAAATTATATATATAATTGAATTCTTATGCATTCTGAGTGTTAAAAAATAAGTGCATAAAAAAATAAGCAACCTTCAAAAATGAAATATTGTCAACAAATGTGTATGAATTCATTATATGAGCTTCAATGTTGAAGAAGAAGTTATGGGGATTGGGAATTGAGTAGTTGAAATGTTAGTTAAAGAAACGACCTTTGTGTTGGAGACAAGTATAGTTTTTGTTTGTAGTTCATTTAGATTCTTTGCTAGCATAAGACATTTATCCATTAGTAATAAACTCTAAAAAATAATAATATCTTCTTTGAATATTAATGACGTCTACTCCTTGAATTAAATATAATTGATGGATTTATGAAAAGTCCATATATTTTTTTTATTTGCGAAGTTACAAATTCTAAATGACATCAGCAAGTTTTTACAAAGGTGACAAATCATCAACGAACGGCATATATTTCGACATCCCCGAAAATCAGCTTGGCAAGTAGCTTCAAAGAAGAAAGAACCAAGAAGTAAGTCGAACAATCCAACTTGAGAAATTAGTAAATGAAAACGAATAAATAAAAGCTTTGAAGCAAAAAATCCAACAAGGATACGTGAATAAAGAAAGGGCGAAGCAGCTTGCATAACAGCAAGTAAGGAGAGTTGACGAGCTGGTACTTTTTGCTTTATTTCTAGGTCAATGAAGCTGAGTTTTAGGCAGAAATGATTAAGAAAAAAGAACGAGAGGAACAAAAAATGTTAGAAGTTGAAGCAGAAAAGCAAAAGAAACGGTATGAAGGCAAGGATGTCCTCAAAAGACAGATGGATGAAAAGATACAAAAATAAAAATAAGCCTATTAACAATATCTTAGAGAGAAATAACAGGTTGAAAAGGTAATGCAGACTCTGCTTAACAGTTAATTACGTTAGATGGAGGTGAAGGACCAGAAAAAAAAGAAGGCATTCCAAGATATGCAAACTGCATTAAGAATCAAATAATAACAGAGAAAAGCCTAACTCTAGTTAATCAGGCAAGAGGAAGCAAAATATCTCACATATATCAAATAGCTAGATTCAAGAGAAGAAGCCATAAAGCAAGTCAGGCAGGAAAAATAATAGGCAAAGAATAAGATCTTTTAAAAACTTAAAATTTAGTAAGAAAAAAGAAGAAGAGATGCCGAATAACTTGATAGCCTGCGAAGAGAGCTCTATCAAGAATAGTACTAAGCTCAAATGAGAAGAAAGGAGCAATAAGAGCAAGAGAAAAGATAGAGGCAAAGACTGTAGATGATGAGAGCCGATAGGTAGGCAAAATAAAGAAAGCGCCTACAAAGATAAGAATAAGAGCGCATGTAAGCTGAATTCAGAAGAAATATGCTTTAGAAATTCGCAAGAGAGGATAAGCTTGAACAGCTCGCCCAGCAAAAGCGAAGGATGAAGGAACAAGAGCACAAGAGATAAATCGAGAGGCTATGGCTCTAAAGATTATAGGCCTATAGACTTGAGAAATAAAGATAGCAAGAGTAATATTCAAAGATTATGGAGAATAAACGTTGGTAATAAGAACAAATCGAAAAATAAAAGTAAAGATTGCTAAAGGAACATTTGCCATATCTTGAAGGCTTCATGCCCAAGGAAATTGCAAAGCTATCCAACACTTTCAACAAACAATAAAGAACCAATTACGGCAGCAAATTTAACATTTGATTTAAATATCAACAATATTTTAATCATATCAAAATTAACTTTATTTTATTAATCCAATGAAGAGATAATAAGAAAGACCATCCATCAATATGGATTTAGTTAAAAATATGCATATCAAAATCGATTAATCCTTTGTCACGTAAAACTCTCCCTCTTATATCTCAGCAAAAAGACGGAAAAATAATCGTCCGAATTCAACCCGTAAAACAAGTGAATAAGCAATAAAATAGTCACATTAAAATTTAATGAATTATGTGGATACAGTGGATCACAGGGTTCAAGAAATTATAAAGACATATGAAGGTGAATTCTTAGGAGCATACAAAAATCATATAAAAAAAGTTAGATAAGAAATGTAATAAATCCGTAGACTTTCATTAAAAAATTCCAATAGCTAAAATGCATATTTGTAAAAAATAGACTGCCTTGAAAAGGAATTGATAATTTTCAGAGATTAATCTTTGAAACTTTTCAATAAAATTTCCAGTAAAGACAAATCCATATTTGATTTGAATCTAAAGATTAAAATACTGGAGGCAGAAATTGAAAGACAGTAAAAAAGTATTTTGTTTCTTACTAAAAGAAATAAATAACTTGAAGTTCTTGCTATGAAATACAGCACATAGAAGGAATAAAAAAGTTTCGTTAAATCTATGTCAAACACTAAAGACATGAAACCCGATAATGCAAGATACTAAGTCTCGACCCCAAACTCCAAAAAATATTTTAGGCCCTTCACTTCTGGGAAAATGTCGAACTCCAGCTCTTTTTATCTGAGATTGTAGTCAAATAAAAAATAAGATAACAGTCTTGATCTGAGCAAGATAAAGCAAAAATTATAATAGCAAGCAGGTCCTTCAAAGCTAGTTAATATTGACGCAATAGTCAAGATAATCTAATAGAAAAATTAAAACGCAACAGCCAAATCCAACACCACCACCAACCCTCGCCAGCTTTACAGCAAACAAAAACAGCGGTCAAGTATCCAAATAATCGAGAACTAAATCACCAAACTCAAATCCCAAGAACTTGCCAATAGAAACGAATACCTCAACATCTTCAAGGCATGTGTGTAGTAGGTAAAAAAAGATATCGTACGGAAAAATAATATGCCAAGTTTGAATTATTTCCGAGAGAACGGCCCTAAGAATTACATAGATTTCAAGAAGATGCATCATTACAGTATCCTCGAACTCTTGCTTAAGAACTAAGAGATCCTCAAGAAATTATATCAGATCATCTTCAATTATCAATGATTTCAATCATAATTTATAATAATCTATAAAAATCAAATCAGGAATTTAAATTTCTTGAAGATTATGGCTGCCTTTCATCCTTGCCTTACCCATCATGAAGCTAGCTGAACTGGGTCTCAGATCCAAGATAGGTATCCATCAAGTCAGACATAAGTAAGACAAGCATTATAAAGACGATGGCTGTGCAGATAAAGGCAGTAACTCCTGTCACCCTCACAACAAACATCAGCACATAGGCAATTGAGATTATAATCCATTCGATAAGAATGAATATTCTTTCCCAGAGAGTCTTTGGTTTTTCGATAAGATAACGAGCCACTGAGAATACAAGTTCTGCGCCAAGCAGGATAGCCAGATATCCATATTTATGATAGACAGCCGCAGCTAGAATGGCAGCTATAATTAATTTTTTGAACATGTAGAGTCCTCCAATTTTATTGAAAAAGAACCTGATGACAGCGTATGAGCAGAATATTACAATAAAAGCAATAGAGGCTTTTGTATTAGCTGCAAAGAAGTCTTTGTCAAGCTTTTTTCCCTCATCGTCGCAGTAGAGTAGGTTTGCAACCGACCAGTAGAATATGTTCATAGCAAAGAATTAAATGCCTGCAAATAAAGCGTTCTTAATTATTTTAGGGAAATAAGGATCATTTCTATAGCAAAATCTTTTGACTATGAGAATTACCAATGAAATTAGTGCCCAAGCAACTAAAAAGACTGCGAAAAGGCTTAAGCTAAAGCCAGCATTGCGAATGAAGTTAGCGTCTAAATTGGTAAGTTTATATGATTATGGTGCATTGATTTAAAAGTAGTTACCAGGTACAGTATATTTCCAGAAATTCCTAAAGAATCCCCCATGCATCCATCTAAATCCATAATAAAACTGCGAAAGAGTATTTCCAACAAAAAGATTGACAAACTGGAAGTAGTAATAGGTCTGTGCTAGAACTAAAAGATTATCGACTTTGTAAATTAATCCATTTCCAATATAAGCAGCATGCAATAACAGAATAAACCAGCTAAAAAAATATCCAAGATAAGCCAGCCAATGAGTCATAAAGTCGTTGTGAGCGTTATCGAATCGAACACCATAGGCTCTATTTATTGGATGCTCACCGTTTTCATCAGTCAAAATTGTTCCATCTGGAATTAAGAGTCGAGATGTTTAGCGGGGACTTTGTATTATTTGGAATTTGAAATTTTGAGAAAAAGGCCCTGGGAGTTATTGAAGAAGGCGGCTAGGTCGTTATACTTTTGGAATTAGTGGATATTTGGGGATGAAGTACGTGAGGTAAGTATTATTTGAAAGTAGATAGCAAGAAGAGTCAATATCAGAGTAAGAGTTAATGCTGGCTTATGATTAACCAGGTTTTCCTAGATTGGTCTTTTGATCTTTAATAGTTGAAGAATTCTAATTATCATCTGAGCTAAAAACATTGTCTCCTCCACTGATATTAAAGGTAGTATTGGGAGTTTCTATGATAAAGTTATTAGAACCATTAGTAAAGTTGGAAATAGTTTAAAGTGTAGAGCTGTTGATTGAATTCAAGCCAGAAAGAATAGGTGTATGAGTAGAGTCAGATATACTGATTGATGAATTAGATGGAAAAACTATATTATTAGATCCACCAAATAATTGAACATGATTAGTACCAGTATTGGCATCTACAGTATTGTTGCCATCAGTAACGTTGACTGCGTTGTCGCCTCCATTCAAGGAAATGCTGTTCTTACCCTTGTTTGCAT